>Ga0187865_1000026_pt1 | contig 187107 bp, 149 predicted proteins | sample June2016WEW_11_1_2_FD_132989 | JGI IMG/M metagenome (GOLD analysis project Ga0187865, IMG submission 132989) | Peatland microbial communities from SPRUCE experiment site at the Marcell Experimental Forest, Minnesota, USA - June2016WEW_11_100 | ecosystem: Environmental > Terrestrial > Soil >... | reverse complement strand
GGCCTGCAGGAGATTCGATGGGTGTTAGTTGGGTCTGAAGCATCAGAACCAGAAGCACGGAACCGAGGCTAAGATGGCCTCGGTTCCTTTTCTTGATGGCGAGGACTGGAGTCGCGTGCCCTGAGGGCAGAGCAGACCCCGGATCGGCAGGCCGGAGATAAGGGGAACCAGCAACCTCCGGCCCTCTATTCCGCAGGTTCGCAGTTCAAGTCTGCGCAGGGGCGCCAGAGCTGGTTTCTTCAGACGACTGGATTCAGTGGAGAGGCGACCCGAGCGGGTCGCCTCTCCACTGAAGTGGCTTGAATGGAATTCGCCAATCATCCGGCCTCAGTTTGACCATGCAATTCGCAGAGGCCAAATGACCCCATCTCAGGGAGGGGGGGAGTGAGCCCTCGAATGGGAGTCGGGCTGAGGAAAGAATCGGCCGCCGAGTCCGACCGGTTTGCGTGCGGGCAGAGAGTTTGCTCGGATTCGCAGGGGTGCCGGCTTTGCAGGGCCTGGCGGACCGGGCGGCGCGGCTCTGGGGTGCCTCGGAAGCTCAGATCGCCTTGGGCGGCGCCTCGTTCTTCGATGCCGCCGATCGACGCCTGTATGCCGGCTCGGTTGCGCGGGCCGAAACCCGGCTGGGGCAGTAGGTCTTGGAGGCGCTTCGGGCCGAGAAAGGTGTCATGGCCATGGAGCGGGCCATCGAGTACGGCTTGAGCGCATGAACCTGCGGCAGCGCAATCCTTCCTCCCACGGCCATTTCAGGCGCCGATCTCCGTGGTTCCGTGTTGAGATGCCACAATTCTCCTCTCCCCTTGTGACGATTTTGTGACGGCCTGTTGGTAGATTGAAAGTGGAGACATGGTGACGTACCTGTGCCCGGCAAGCCCAGTGGTCGCGCTCGTCGCCAGCCTGCCCGTTGTCGTTCCACCCATTCTCTGAAGGAGGGCCCGGCATGGATACCAACGGCACGACTAGATCTCTCCGCAAGTTCCAGACTCTGGTGGTCGCGGTTGTCCTCGCGATTACGACAGGCTGCGCCACCGCCCAGCCCGCCCCCACTCCCACTCTGGTCCCTCCCCTCCCCACTGCCGTCCCCGCAACCGCCACGGCTGTGCCGGCGACCCCAACCTCGCCGCCGGCCAGGGGGACGATCGAACAAGGGACGATCACGAGCGCGGCCCTGGCCCACAATCTCATCGGGGATCCGGCCACCCGCACGTATCACGTCTACCTGCCGCCCGGATATGACACCAGCGGCCAGCGCTACCCGGTGGTCTACGTCCTCCAGGGGATGGACCCCGAAACCTGCGTGCCGATCAACTGGGTGACAGGTGGAGGAGGAGCCTTCCCCGCGATTCCCACCTACATGGACTATCTGCTCGGCACTGGGGCGGTCAAGCCCATGATCTTGGTCTTCCCCGACGCCACCAATGCCTTCGGGTTCCCCGTGTACATGAGTTCCCCGACCCTTGGCGACTACGACACCTACATCACCAAAGAACTGGTGGCGCAGATCGACTCGACTTATCGGACGCTGCCAACGCCCGCGAGCCGCGGCATCATGGGTGGCGTCGTCCGGGAGGCAGGCGCCCTGCACCTCGCCTTGGAGCACCCGGATGTCTTCGGCGTCTCGGCCTCCATTAACCCGATGCTTTCCTTGCCAAACGACCCGATGGCGCAGTTTGCCGCTGGCTATATCAAGGCTCTCCCGCAGACCTTGGCTGACTTGCCCAGCGAGGCGAACCCTTGCGAGCCGTTTGGCCACTATTACGCGCAGGCCGCCGCGGCCGCCTCCGACCCTGGCAAGCCCCCCTTGTACATCGACATGCCGTTCAAGATGGTGAACGGCAAGGGGGAGATTGACCCGGCGGTCTTCGCAAAGATCGACGCTGCCTTCGACGTGGCGAGCGACGCCCATCGCTACGCCAGCCAGTCCGCTCGACTGAACGGCCTGTTGATCTATTTTGACACGGACCCGCACTCGTTTGACGTTGGCTATGAGCCCGCAGGGTACAACACCTTGATGATCAGTGCCTACCGCTCCTATGGCCAGCTCTTAACCCAGCTCGGGATCAATCATGATTTGGTGGAATACCAAGGCGATGCGAGCACCCTCGACCTTTCGGTACCGCTGAAGTTCATTAGCGCTCACCTGGCCTTCCAGTGAGGCCGAATGGCCTCGGAGGCCCTTCACCATCCGGTGCAGGGCCTCCATCTGGGGCTTGATCCCTGCCCATCATGTTGCGAAGCCCACGGTATCCGAGGGGGACGCTATCGACAGACAAGGCGTGGCCGGGACCCAGTTCGTGATGACGAGAGGAGGTGTGGATGGCGGCGCATTGGGCTGCGCCCCTCGCCGCATGGCAGCTGATGTCGCCACTCGCCTCGCCAGGGGCGATGGCCTCGGGTCGGGACCGGCGGCCAGCAGGTCGGCCAAGGCAGGTCCCCCTCCCTGTGCCACAGCCGCCCGCCAAAGGACGGCGGCGGCCGACCCCGTTTTGCGCTTGGTCTGGCTGAGCGACGTGCATGCTCGGCCAGAGGCCAAGGCAACGGAAGGCTTTGCCCGAGCCCTCCACTGCGCCCAATCTCTTCAGCCGCCGGCCGAGGCGATCCTGAACGGCGGCGACTGCGTTTTCGATTCCCTCAAGGCGGATCGGGACAGCACCCTGGCTCAGTGGCAGGCATTTCTCGGTGTGCTCGAGGCCAATTTGCGGATCCCGATCTATCACGCCATTGGCAACCACGACGTTTGGGGCTGGGGACTCTCCGATCCCAGCATCCAGTCGGACCCCTTGTATGGGAAGGGGTTCGCGCTGAAAGAACTGGGCCTGGACAACCCATACTACAGTTTCGACATGGGAGTCTGGCACTTCATCGTCCTGGACAGCACTCACCCTTCGATCCTTGCGGCCGGCGCTCCGCGTTCGGGTATCCCCTACACCGGTAAGCTGGACGAGGACCAGTTCACTTGGTTGACTCGGGAGTTGAATGCCACCCCCTCGAACAAGCCCATCTGCATCGTTTCTCATATCCCCCTCTTTTCTGCCTGCGGGTTGATTGACGGTCCTAACGAAGCCTCGGGGAATTGGTTGGTCCCCGGGGCTTGGATGCACATCGACGCCCGACGGCTCGTAAGTCTCTTCCATGTGCATCCGAACGTGAGAGTCTGCCTTAGTGGGCACATCCATGAGTACGAACACGTGGAGTTCGCCGGGCATGACGGCGGAGACTCGACGGTCTGCAACCACAGCGTGTCATACTGGTGCAATGGCGCGGTTTGTGGAGGCTGGTGGAAAGGCAGCTATCTCGGCTTCCCCCCTGCGCTTGCCGCGATCAGCCTGTATTCCAACGGTACCGTTGACAACCAGTTCATCCCCTACGATGAGGTTTGGGGAGACGCGGCCACCGCCAGCGAACCGCCGGAATCTTGACCTCAAGCCTCGGCCCAAGGACGGGAGCAGATTAGGTCCGCGGACGGCGGAATCCCCGGCAGCCGTCCTTCTCGGCGGACGAGCAAGGCTCCGCGCGGGTCCCCTCCAACGAAACCGCCGAGGCACCGGCCGAGCCCAATTCGTGAGCTGGTGCCGGATGCCGTTCCTGTCGGCTCAGCCTTGCGGGCCCCAAGAGGATTTGTCTGTCGCCCAATGAGGATGGGCTCGAGGATTGCAGCGTCATGCGCCTGCCATAACTGGATGATGTGTCTTTCTTGTTGGTAATGGGAAGAAGGGAGGGAGCCGGTGGCAAACATCTAGTTTTCCCATGAGCATCTGTGCGGCTAACCCGCACGGTTCAAGTCTGCGCAGCGGCACCAAGGGGGTTGTGTGAGGATTGCAGGGCAAGTCCGGAGTTCCCAGAGGGAAGGAAAGGCCGCCAACCGAAGCGCGAAATCCGACGCCCACGACCTCTCGCAAGTTTGGGAGAACAATTGAGTGGCACGACCCATGGGTCGTCCCACTCAACGACGGAGTCCTGATGCTCATGGAGTCGGTCCCCTCCGGAGGGTTCAGGGTCCCTCGCTAGAAGCTCACTCCGTCATCCACGGCGACCTTTGCGGCATACGCGGAGGCGATGGAGCTGGCATGACTGCCTTGCATCGTCTGGCCGCGGTCGTCCAGCCCCGGCAGGCTTGCGAATGAACCTGATGGGACATAGTCTTCCTCTGCAATCTTCGCAGCGTAGGCCGAGGGACTGAATTCTCGGCGACCAAGGGTAGCAATCTGATGCCGGTCGTCCAGGGCGAGCAGACTCACGAATGGGCCGACCTGGACGATGTCACTTGCCGCGATCTTCTCGGCGTAGGCCAAGGCCCCAGGTTTCGCTTGAGTGGCCCTCAGCAGTTGGCCGTGGTCATTCGCCGAAAAGAGCGTGCCATAGGAGGGGAGCTGAACGGCGTCATCCCTCGCAACCTTGATCGCGTAGGTGATGGCGACAGAAGGTTTCGGATACCCTGTCACCAGCCCAGCGCATTCGCCTGTCTCAGGAACAGCGGCGTAGTCGGATTCGCCGGTTGTTGCAGGCCCGGTCCCCTGCTCCAAGACGGGGCCCTCACCCGCATCCTTTTGGGCATACACCGCCGCTAGATCGGTTTCCTGGGCGCTTAAGAGGCGCCGGCCATCAGCGACTTCGGCGCGGATGGTGCCTCCGGATGTCGCAGATGCCGCAGCGAGGGCCAGCAACGCGGCGGTGAGGCCGAGCAGCATTGCGATCATGAAAAGACCTTTCTTCGACATGGCTCCTCCTAGTCTTGGGGGTAGGGTTCAGATCGGATCTTCGCTGTCACTCTAGCAACCTGTCGTCACGCAGCCGCCACAGAGGGGCCAAGAAAGCGTCACACGGCCGCCCCAGAGGCGCACAGGGAGCGATGCTCGCTCACTAAAGCAAACGGACCCGCGGTCTGCGGGTCCGTCGATAAGCAAGCCCTGTTGGCTCGAAATCAGGGGTTCAAAGCATATTCGATAGCTTGGTCCATGGTCATCGCCTTCCCCTCGGCCCGGAGGGCCTCGAAGGCCTGGGCCCCCAGCTGGGCCTCCGCCTTGGCGATTGTCCGAGCATATAGCCGCCGATCGGCGGCGTCAAAGAACGAGGCGCCCTTGGCGATCTGCGCTTCCGAGGCTCCCCACAGGCGTGCGGCTCGTTCAGGCTGGCCCTGCACGGCTGCCAGAGCGGCGAACCCGAGCAAGCACAAGGCCCGCAAGTAGACTGGCCCGACCCCGCGGCCTCTCTCAAGCGCCTGAGTATAGAACACTTCGGCAGTGGCCGGCTCATCCCGAAACATTGCCAGATATCCGAAGTACTGCAAGCAACTCGCAATCATGAACCTTTCGCCAAGGTCCCGGGCCAAGTTCTCGCACTGTTCAAATAGGCGCTGGGCCTCCGCATCGTTCCCCTGACAGAGCGTCACCAGTGCCAGAACGTTGATGGTGTAGACGATTCGGGACTTGATGCCAATCTTCCGTTGGATTGCGACGGCTTTTTCAAGACGAATGACCGCATCCTTGTAATGCCCCTGGCGATAGTCCACAAGACCCCAATTATACAAGCCCGCCGAGCGGCCGAATTCATCCCCTAGTCTCTCGAAGATCAAAATTCCCCGATGGATCTGACTTCGAGCCAGGTCGTATTCTTCCTGGTCGCGCATGGCTAATCCCAGCGAAAGGAGTGCGAGCGCCTCGCCCCACTGGTCTCCCTGCTCGCGAAACAGCTGGACAGCTTCCTCGCATTTGGCCCGAGCAGCGGCAGGGTTGCCCTCCAATCGCAGCACCCTGCTGAGAATGACCAGGGCATGCGCCACGCCGCGTGTATTCACCGGGCCGGATTGGCGCCAAAGGACGATACTCTCTTCAAGCAGGGGCTTCGCCGTGGCCTGCTCTCCCTGGTCAACCGCCAGACTGCCCAGGGCGAAAAGGGCGATGGCCCTGCCCTGCCTGTCCGGCCCAGGACCGGAAGGCTCGCCTCCCTCTTCTGCCCGTGCCACGGTCTTTTCGAGCCAGGTCCTTCCCTCGGTCAGGAGGCCCCGGTGAAACCAGTACCAATACAGCGCCCCAGCCAGCGTGAGTCCTGCGTGGAGATCGGCTTTCGGCCTTTGGGACCATTCCAGCGCAGCCAGGAGATTGCCATGTTCAGCATCCAGCTCCAGGAGCCAGGCGTCCCGGTTGGAACTTGTGAGGTGGGGTTCGGCCGCCTCCGCCAACCGGGTGAAGTATGCAAGGTGGCGGTCCCGGCAGCCCTCAGTTTCTCCCTCCTCAGAAAGCTTCTCCAGCGCATACCGCTGGATCGTGTTCAGCATCGAATAGTGGACCTGCTCGACCACCAGCACCGCCGAAATCAGCGACTTGTCGACCAGCTGGGCCAAGAGGTCCAGCGTTGAGGGAGAGTCGGCGGCCAAGCGGGAGGCCTTCTCCGGATCCACGATCGACTCCACTGCCTCAAGCGTGAACCCTCCGGCAAAGACTGCCAGTCGCCGGAACAGCCCTTGCTCCTCGGCTGTCAGCAGGTCATAGCTGCAATCAATTGACGCTCGCAGCGTCTGATGGCGCGGCGCGGCGGCGGGGTTGCCTCCTTTCAAGAGATTCAGGCAGTCGTCCAGTCGCTCGGCTATCTGTTCGGCTGAGAGCACCTTAGTCCGGGCTGCCGCCAGCTCAATCGCCAGCGGGATTCCATCCAGACGCCTGCAGATCTGGCTGACGGCCGTCGAATTGCGTGAGGTCAGCGCATATTCATGGTTGACCGCGCCCGCCCGCTCGCTGAACAGGCGGATCCCCTCATATTTCAGCAGGGACTTGGCCTCAGAAGGCTGTGTCGCGTCGGGCAGCGTCAGCGCCGGGACTTGGCGCGTGACCTCTCCCGTGATGCCGAGGGCCTCACGGCTAGTCGTCAGAATCGTCAGGTTGGCGCAGGACGCGAGCAGAACACCGACCACCTGGCGGCACGCCGTGAGCAGATATTCACAGTTGTCCAGGACCAGCAGAAGGCGCTTCTGCCCGACGAAAGCCACCAGTGTCTCCCCCAGCGGCTGATTGGAGACCTCCTGAATGCCGAGCACTCTGGCCACGGCCGCCGGGACAAACTCCGCACTGGCCAAGCTTGCCAGATCGACCCACCAGATGCCATCCGGGAAGTTCCCCACCAGCTCCTTTGCCACCTGGGTCGCCAGCCGGCTCTTCCCGCAGCCTCCAGCGCCGGTGAGGGTCACTAAGCGCGACCGGGTGAGCAGTCGCCTGGCTTCGGCGATCTCCGCCTTGCGCCCGACGAAGCTGGTGAGCGGGATGGGGAGATTGGTTGGCAGAGCCTGCGGGGCGGGCAGCTGGGTGGAGCCTCGTTTGATCCGCTGGTAAAGGGACAAGGTCTCCGGCGCCGGCTCGACGGCGAACTCGTCGCTGAGGACCTGCCGGCATTTCTCAAACTGCTCGAGCGCCGCGCTGCGGTCCCCCGCCGCCAAGTAACAGAACATCAGATGCTGGTGGGCGCGCTCGCTGGCTGGGTCCTGGGCCAGAATCTTCTGCGCGTACGCAATGGTGCGCTCGTATTGGCCGCTCGCACGCATGTCCTGGGCCAGCTGCATCAGCGCTTCCAAATACAGCCCGCGGTAGTGCTCGCGTTCGGGCGTGACCCAATCATCGTAGCAATCGCTCATCAGATCCCCCTGATAGAGCGACACCCCCTGCTCAAGCTGCGCGCCCGCCAAGAGGCGCCTCTTGAACTCCAGAGCGTCCGCCCATACAGGGAATTTCGGGTTCAGTTGGACGGTTTCTCCCTCAAGGAAGAGCAGGTCGTCGTGGAATTCATGGCGCAGGTCGGCCAGCGATGTTCGCAGCGAGTGGCGCGCCCGCTCATCTGAGGAGTCACCCCAACAGAGCGCGGCCAGCTCCTCTCGCAGGTGAGGTTCGGGATGAAGGACAAGGTATGCCAGGAGGGAGGCAGTCTTCCGTCGCGAGAGGTGGACCGGCCCTGAAGCGCCCTCGACGTGGAACGGACCCAGGAGATAAAGCCGCACAGCTGGAGCCGACGCATCAGCCCTAGCAAGTTTGACAGTCACAAGCAGCCATGCCCTCGCCGAGCGGCGAATCTAATCCCAGAAGGCTCTTGGGAACCCGGCAGCCCCCCTCACAATTTGCCCGCCAAGACAATCACATCCGGAGGCTCAGCCAGAAAACAACAGCGGCAATTGTCGTGCCAAAGTTCCTCCATTGTCAATACGTGCCCCAGCCGTGCCTACCCTCCACGTCGAATGCCGGATGCTTTCATCGTCAGAGAGATATTCACAGCCTGGGGGGTGATTTCGGTTCCACACCGAAAGCCCCCACGGCTGTGCTCCCAATCCGCAGGTTGTGGGTTCAAGTCCCGCCAGGGGCGCTAGGTCTGTAAGCCTCCTGGCTTACGGACCGTGTCCGGAAGGCTCCCCGACGCTCTGGAGAGGCGGCCGTGACGGGTCGTCTCTCTATTTCTTCCGCCTCCAGCAACGGTTGCACATCGTCTGGCCCCAGCGTGGCTGTGCAGTGCTCCAGCATCGCCAACGAGCTCCATTCGCCTTGCAGTTGTGCCACTCGAGATGGCATCCCCGATCGAATGGCATGGGTCGCCGCTCCGCGCCGGATGTCATGCGCCGTGAATGGAATGCCAGAACTTTTGGCCAGGTGCTTGAAGTTAGCCTTGAGGCCATCGACCGTCAAGGGCTCGTTGGAGCGTGTGTTGATAAAGACTGTCTGCTGAGTCATGATCCGGGTGACAAGGATGAGGGGCTGCTTGGACCCATGACCGAACCCCTCGTGCTCCCACTTTCAATGAGGGCTACCCAGGATGGAAATGAACCCATACATGGGCACGAGAGTGGGTGAAACTCTCACTGGCGGTAATCAAATGCGTAGCCGCCTGGATACGGCGCAGGTGGCTTGCGCCTCCGGGCCGGCCTGGGACCTGCCCTAAACCGGAAACAGGGGGCCAACCTTAAACTCCCGAGTGCGAGGACGGCAGCGGCTGGCGGTACGGCAGATTTGCTATTCCTCCTGTCTTCCGCGTCTTGCGCATGAGTTGAGATCATGGTCTATCCATCAGGATCCTTCTCAATCGCATGATCATATGGGGCAGCTGGTTTGGCCGCCTCCCGAAAAGCGTGTTCGGGCACCCGCTGGGCGATCCGAGGTTGGAAACAAAAGCTTCCCCGCCCCCTTCGGGGGGAGGGGAAGCAAACTGCCAGAGAGGTTATGGTTAGAGCGCGGCCCCATCCACCGGATCTGGCGCTGCAGCGCAGGGAGGGCCACTATTTTGGCTGCGGCGGTGCCGGGGTGGGGGTGGGCTTCCCAAAGAAGATGGGGGGAATGGGAATGATAGGAGCACGGATTAGGGTTGGGTGGGGGATCGGCCTAGGGGTCGCAGTAGGTTCCAATTGAAAGCCGCCGGGTGCCGCAGGAGGCTGCTGCTCGATGAGAAGGGGATACCATCCGAAATACCCCCCCCAGTAGTTGCCAGCGCTCCCCCCGATTATTATCATATAGTTGATGCCGCACTTTAGCGTAAAGGGAGTACCCTGGGCCACCGTCTGGGTGCCAGCAGAGTCAAAGTTAAGGTCCATCGAACTGCCAAGAGAAGCAACGGTCATGGACTGAAATTGACCGGCCGAGTTATAGGTGAAGATATCTGCTTCCCATACGATCCAAAAGGGCGTGGGCCTGACGGCCGTTATGGAGACTGAAAAAGAATCTACCTCTACCGGCTTGGTGCAGTCCGTAGTGTACAAGATGCCGTTGGAAATCGGCGGGCTACCGGTCCAAAAGATACTAATGTCACTTATATCGCTAGGGCTAGGCGTAGGGGTTCCGACAATGGGAAGGGGTCCGGGACCAGCGGTGGGGCCTAGGCGAAAAAGAACGGCGCGGTGACTTGACGGGGCTGAGGCCGTGCTGGTCATAAGAAAACTCACTATTTGTCTTGGCCTCAGGGTTGGCAGGCTGAGAATGGACGGGGGACTGACCGTTCCGTAAGCCTGCGCTTGGGTAGGAGTAGCAGGCACCGGCGAGCTGGCTGTACTAATCATCGGCCCCGCGATCTTGGTGGCAGTAGGACTGACCCCGGAGCTGCCTCCATTGGTAGGCAGGTTACAAGCCAACGGCCCGAGAGCCAACATAGTCAGAACGCTCACCCAGCGAACGAACTCTTTTCGTGTGTGCATGAAGGCTTCTTATCCTTGAACGAGAAACAGGGTCGTTTGGTGAAAACGACTTCCATGCTCGCTGCCTGGCATTCGTCAGGACGCATGTTGCCTGAAAAAGCATTCACCGGACGGCATTTCCTGAGGGAACCAGACCCATCGCCAGCTCTTCGCCGCCCGTAGTACCCTTCCAACCGATCCCCCAACTTCCCTATCGCTGCCCAAGCTATTATCGGGGTCATGTGCCCCCCGCGCAACTGCCTGAAACTCCCTCATCCAAGGCCGCTCCCTGTGCGGAGCAGACTTCGAGAACTCGTTTCAATTCGTGTTGGCTGAGCACAGGCAAGCGTCCCGTTTCCAAGCGGGGCATCCTTGCAGATTTCCCAAAGGTTTTCCCGACAAACCCGGTGGCCGGCCCAAAGTGATCTCGAATGTTTCCAAGGAACGATTGGCTGCTCCTGTTGATCCGAAAGATCTGAACAGCATGACTGGAGCCGAAGGGGTGACGCAATCGCTGCTTGTCCAAGCGGTCAAGGGAAATATCTCTGCCGGCAGAGAACCGCGCGAAGCGACCAAATGGGGCGCAACGCGTCGGATCACAGGCAGCGTGATTGTGCCCATCCGTGAGGTCGTTGTCGAACTGTCCCAAGGAGAATTGTGGTCCAAAGATCCAATGGAATTGGCGCCGGGTGAAAGGCCTCCGCTGATTGTGATTGATCTTCTCAAACGAGCCGGCGATTGGCATATACCCGACGATCTGAAGAGTCAGCAGGGCAAGGATCAAAGGGACAAGGGCGAGTGAACGTGCAAGATTGAACTGACCATTGAGGCATGGCAATCAATCGGGCCGGGTGATAAACCCGGCCTTCTACTTTCCCATCGGGGGTCGGTTGATCAGTGGATGAAAGTGTCCATAATCGGATAGGCAACGATAAGCCGTGAACTCGATCCAGGGTATACTGCCAACTCCGGAATATCGGAATATTGGATTAGGAAAACGGGAGAAAACCAGGGACATGAATCCGCAGCGTTTATCTCTCATCCTCAGCAGCATCTTGTTTATGATTATTCCGGTAGCCTGCAACCTTCCCACTGCCATTGCTGCAACCTCGGAAGCAGTTACCAACCCAACCCAGTCAGTCAGCACGGCTGCCGCACCAACCCAGCCAGTAAGCCCAGCTGCCGCACCAACTCAGCCGGTCAGCACAGCCATCTCGGCCACCCCGAAAGTGAATACACCCGATTGGTCAGGCTATGTGGCTAAGGGAGACACGTTCACGTCGGTGGAGGCCACATGGCAGCAGCCGACTGTGACCTGCCCGGTCAGCAATGCCAGGGTAGCATTCTGGGTTGGGTTGGACGACGGCCCAACCATCGAACAGGCCGGCACGTCGGGCGTCTGCAATGGTTTGACCGCGAGCTACCACGCGTGGTGGATGATGTTCGTCAAAGGGAACACCAAGACCCAGAGCCTATTCCCTGTGTCTCCTGGTGACACGATCTCCTCCTCGGTCCACTATATCAATGGGATGTATGCACTCCAGGTGACGGACAAAACCAGCGGCCAAACTTCATCCTCCCTGCAACCGTGCAATGCCGTCTGCGCGCGTTCCACCGCAGAATGGATTGTCGAGGCACCCGCCGTAAAGAGTGGCGGCTTGTACCCGCTGGCGAACTATTCAACCGTGAAATTTACGGAACCTAAAGCTGGAACCGGCAGTAAGACAGGCGGTATTTCGGCATTCAACGACGTAAAATATATCATGGTCCAAAAAGGCACCCTGCTGTCAGCACCAGGTGACTTGGCGGCCGGCAGCAAAGGGACGATGTTCACGGTCACCTGGCATGCTGTCCAGTAGGTGATGGATGGGAACCATGGTTGCCCATCCAGGGGATACAACTTAGCGGCTATTTCGGGAAACAGGTAACAGATCCTCATAAAGCCTAGAAGCAAGCAAAACACAATGTCGAGGTAGGGATGACTCTTGCGGGCCACCTCCCTCATAGAACCGAAGCCATTTGAGCCTCGGTTCGTGCATTTGGTAGCGAGCTCCGGACTTCTGATCCCGCAGGTTCAAGGTTCAAGTCTCGCCCGAGGCACCTCGCAGCCATGTAACGGGGTCAGAAAACTGGGCTTCCCTTCTCGCGGGCGAGCGCAGAAGTCCTGTGCGCGGCGGGTTCCTTGAAGGCCTCAGAGGTTGCCGGGGGGTTCACCGCAGTTGTTCCTTTCCTCGACTTGTCACTTCCTTGACAGCCTCGGGTGCTGAGGCAAGCCAGACATCGAGCTGCGCTGAACCCGATTCCAATGCATCATGGTTCGGTGCTAGAATCTTGGCGAGGACGCCCATACGGGACCGCGGGAAGCGGCAGGAGGGGACACCATGAGCATTGCGTTTCCGAGTGAGGCATGGCTGAAGGCTCTGATGGACCAGCTCAACCAGAGCCAAAAGTACCGGGAGACGGGCAAGGATTGGGAAGGCGATATGTGCGTGGTTCTCGACCCCGACGGCACCCTCAAGGATCCCGTGGGCATGTACTTGGACTTGTGGCACGGTGCATGCCGTTCGGCGCGCGTCCTGGCCGCCGGGGAGACGCCGAAGGCCGCGTTTGTGTTGCGGGCGCCGTATTCCCGGTTTGTGGATGTTCTCCAGGGCAAGCTGGATCCCATCACAGCGATGATGAGCGGACGGCTTTCTGTGAAGGGCAACATGGCCGTCATGATGCGGAACATTCCGACGGTGCTGCAATTTGTCAAGGAGTGCCGGGCCTTGGACACCGATTTTGCCGGCGCGGTTCCCCGCGCCTGATCTCCCGGTTGGGCCCCGGCCGAACGTGCTGGGGCCGATCCTTCCGTCCCCTGATCTCGGATTCCTGCGGTTGCCTTGGGAACCGGCAATCTCGACGGGCGTGATCTTCTCGGCGCCTCGTCAGGCGCAAGGAGCTCGCTGATGAACGAGTTCTTTGGGCGCGTGCTGCGGGTTGATCTTACCTCGGGTCACCTGGGCGAATTTAGGGTCTCGGACGCCGACATCGCGAATTATCTGGGCGGTGCGAGTCTCGGGGCGCGCCTGCTTTACCCGCGTCTGCGATTGGATGCGGATCCCCTGGCATCCAGCTCCCCCCTGCTTTTCCTCACCGGCCCCCTGACCGGGACCGCCGGCCCGAGTGTGGGACGCTGGGTGATCTGCGCCCGGTCTCCAGCGACCAGGTTGTGGGGTGAGTCCAATTGCGGCGGTTTTTTCGGCGCGGAGCTGCGCTTCGCGGGCTATGACGGGATCTGGTTGGAAGGGCAGGCCAGCGAGCCGATCTACCTCTCCATCAGTTCCAAGCAGGTTGAGATCCGTTCAGCCCGGCGCTTGTGGGGGAAGGCGGACACGTATCAAACGCAGGAGTTGATCAAGGAGGAGCTGGGTCGGCCCGGCGTGCGTGTCGCCTGCATTGGGAAGGCGGGAGAAGCGGGAAGCCCGCTGGCCGCGGTCCTGTGCGATCACGGCCGCGCGGCCGGACGGACCGGAATGGGCGCGATCATGGGGTCCAAGAACCTAAAGGCCATTGCCGTCGAGGGGGACCGGGCGCTCCGCTATCAGGACGAGGAGGCCTTCGCTCAGCTGCGCTCCCAGACGAATCGCGACCTGAAGCAGAATGCCTTTGCTACGGTGTGGCATGCTCTGGGAACCGCAGGGAGCCTCGACCTCCTTGATGTGCTCGGCCTCTTGCCCAAGCGCTACTACACTCGCGGCACCATGGAGGGGGTCGATCGAGTGAGTGGGTCGACCATGGCGGAAACCATCCTGACCGGACCGACGGCCTGTCATGCCTGCGTCATTGCCTGCGGCCGGAAGGTCCGGCTCGCCGACGGGGAGAAACGCAAGGGACCGGAGTACGAAACGATCGCCGGGTTCGGCCCCAATCTATTGATCGATGATCTGGCCGCGGTAACCCAGCTCGGCGAGATATGCGATCGCCTGGGGTTCGACGTAATCAGCCTCTCCAATACCCTCGGTTTGGCCTACCTGATGTACTCGGAAGGGCTTTTGACCTCCAAGGATACGGGAGGGGTGGAACTGACCTGGGGCTCTGTCCCGGCGGCCTTCGAGATGTTGCGGCAGGCAGGAAAGGGAACGGGATTGGGGCCTCTCCTGGCGCAGGGCTCGAGGGCGCTGGCCCGAGCCTTCGGCGTTGAGAAGATGGCGAACCAGGTCAATGGGCTTGAGATGGCCTATCACGATCCCCGGGGAGGCTCAGGCATGGCCTTGGTGTATTCCACCTCGCCCCGGGGCGCCTGCCACAATCAGGGCCAGTACACCGACGTCGAGGTAGGCAACACCGTGGAAGAGCTGGGGATTGAGTTCTTGAGTCCACGCCAGATTGAAGGCAAAGCTAAGAATGTGGCCCGGCATCAGGACTGGACCACGGTTCTCAACAGCCTGGTCATGTGCATCTTTGCGATCGTCCCTCCGGGACAAGTCCTGCAGCTGACCCGGGCAGCGACTGGCTGGGAGGGGAACTTGGACGATTTCATGCGAGCGGGCGAGCGGGGCTGGAACCTGAAACGGGCGATCAACTGCCGCCTGGGCCTGACGCCGACCACCTGCCGGCTGCCCGTGGAATTCAGCCGCCCTCTCCCTGACGGGGGAGCCGCGGGGTATGTCCCGGATTTTGATCAACTGGTCTCAGATTACAACGAGGTTCGAGGTTGGGACCCGTCCACGGGCAAGCCCCTGGCCGACACTTTGCGGCGCCTGGGACTGGCGGAGGCAGCCGCGGATCTGTGGGGCTGACATTCCAGGGCGGGCGCGCACGGAAGAGGGTCTTGCGATGATCAAAGTCGTGAGCGTGGCGCAAATGCGCGAGGTCGAAAAGGAGGCGGACGCCAGCGGGCTCACCTATAGCCGCATGATGGAGAAGGCAGGACGATCCGTCGCCCAGGCCATCGCCCGAGAGTACGGTTCGTTGGCGGGTCGAAGAATCACCGTCCTGGCCGGACCGGGGAACAACGGCGGCGACGGGCTGGTGGCGGCCCACTGGCTGGCGATGGAAGGGGCGGAAGTCGATGTCTTCCTCGCCAAGGAGCGGCCTTCCAGCGATCCCAACCTGTTGCGGCTGCGGGGAGGAAGCGTTCCCGTCCACGACCTTGCCCAAGAGGAGCAGCGGGAGGCGTTCGATCGCGAGCTGCAGCGGGCCGGCATTTTCGTGGACGCCGTCTTCGGGACGGGAACCCGCCCGCCCCTGCGGGGTGCCGCGGCGGATCTGCTGGCCCGGGCCAAGGCGGGCTTGGAAGCGCGGGAGACGCCCTCGATCGTGGTGTCTGTGGATTGCCCTTCCGGCCTCGATTGCGACACGGGCGAGGTCGCGCCCCAGACGATTCGAGCGGGACTCACGGTGACGCTGGCAGCTGTCAAGCAGGGGCTCCTACGGTTTCCCGGGGCCGAGTACGTCGGGAAGATCCTCGTCGGCGACATCGGCCTGGGCCCAGACACACGCGGCCTGAAGGACATTGATTGGGAGTTCCCCGTTTCAGAAGATCTGCGTCCCTGGCTTCCCCCGAGGCCGCGGCTCTCCCACAAAGGGACCTTCGGCCGGGCGGTCGTTGTGGCGGGTTCGGTCAACTTTCCCGGCGCCGCCGTTCTGGCGGCGCGTTCCGCGTATCGCGTCGGGGCGGGCCTGGTCACCCTGGCGGTCCCCTCGGCGGTGTACCAGGTGGCTGCCCCTCAGATTCCCGAGGCGACCTGGATGATCCTTCCGGACGAGCTGGGCGTCATCGCCGCCGAAGCCGCCGAGATCCTGCCCCGCGAGATGGGGGAGGCTCAAGCCATGGTCCTGGGGCCGGGCTTCGGCCTGCAGAAGACCACCGCCGAATTTCTGAGGCGTTTGCTATCTCCCGCCGCCTCCGTCCGCTCCCATCTTGGTTTTTCCGTTCCCGAGCACGATCGCGAGCCGGCCTCGCCCCATTGGCCCCGCATGCTCATCGATGCGGATGGGCTGAAGCTCCTGCGGCAGCTAGACGCCTGGTGGGACCTTCTGCCCGCTGGAAGCGTGCTGACCCCTCATCCCGGCGAGATGGCTATCTTGACCGGGTTGTCACGAGATGAGATCCAGGCGGACCGGGAGGGGGTGGCAAGACGGTTTGCCAAAGAGTGGAATGTGATCCTCGTGCTCAAAGGCGCCTTCTCGATCGTGGTTTCTCCGCAGGGGAGAACCGCGGTGATCCCCTTCGCGACCTCTGCCCTGGCGCGAGCCGGAACAGGGGATGTCCTCAGCGGGACCATTGGAGGGCTGTTGGCTCAGGGTGTGCCTTCATGGGAGGCGGCGGTGCTGGGAGCGTATCTGCACGGCTGGGCGGGGGAGCGGGCGGCCAAGAAGTGGGGAAGCACGGCCCCGGTCATGGCCGGGGATGTCAGCGACACGATCGGGGAAGCGGTCTCCGAGCTGGAGTCGGGTCGCAGGGAACTACCGGCTTCCTCCGGCGAGGCCCGGCCCGGACCCCGGGGCTAGTGCAAATCCGGCACGTAAGGGGTAGCCGCGGGGGTCAGGGTGGGGTTGATCATCATCGGCAGCCCGGATTGAATCAGAACAAACGTGGTCTCTCCGGGGTTGATGCGAAAGTCATCGACGTACTTCCTCCACCACACCCAGGTCGTGATCTCGTAGGTCCCCGCCGGCAGGTCACTGATCGCGAAATTCTCGTGGTAGAAATCGTCCGGATGAGTCACATCCGCGATGTAGGTCCAGGCCGTCCACACCTGCCCCGTCGCCAGGGAAGTGATGGTGTAGGGAATCTTCGGCAGGGCATAGCCGTCGATGCTTTCGACGCGTCCCGCAACCACTCCCCATCCCTGCGGAGGAACCAGCCAGAGTTCGGGATTGCGCGTGGCATAGTAGGAGTCGGCGCCGATGCGCACCTCGAAATGCAGGTGGGGCCCGGTGGCGTCCCCCGTCTGACCCACTTCCCCGATTTCTTCCCCCTGGGTGACATGCTCCCCGACTTTCACGAAGATCTTCGACATGTGGGCGTAGGCCGTGTAGATCGGCTGCCCGTCATACCCGAAGTCCTGCCGGATCGAAACCGCCAGCCCGTAGGTGTCCTCGGGGTCCGAGTAGTGCTCAAATAGGCCGAACCCGGCCCAATTGACCACCCCGTCAGCCGCCGCGAGCACCGGGGTCCCTAACGCTGCCGCCATGTCCACCCCGGTATGTGTCTTCAGGGTATTCATGTAGTCCTCGCCGTAGCGGTAAGTCGGGTCGGCCCAGTTCACCTGGCCGGAGGGGATCGGACGGGCGAGCCAGAAATGGTCTTCCGGTCGGAGCTGGAGCGGCGCCGCGTACGGAGGGGGCCGCCAGTTCAAGGAAAGGGGGTCCTGGGTGATGGGAATGGGCACAAGCGTCGGGAGGCCCGGCGGAAACGGGGTTGGATCCAGGGGGGTTGGGAATGGCGTCGAAGAGGGTTGGGCCAGGGGTGCGGAGACTCCCCGCCAGGGAGTCTGGCGGCCGAGCAGGACCACGGCAGCCAAGAGCGGGAACAAGATCAGACCTTTGCGCATGGCTCTGCCCCTAATCCGGCGGAATGGTCGGCCAGCGGGTGTCCGTGGGACGCGGCCCCCACCAGTAAGGCACCGGCGTGGGCGTCGGGGTGGGCGTCGGCGTCACGAACGCGCTGCGGGGGAGAATCTGATTCATCGCGGACATCCAGTCCAGACCGTCGGTAATGCGGAACTCCCAGTAGCGTATCCCGGAGTAGTAGCTGCGCCAGTCCGCATCGGAGGGCACCCGCTCCCAACCCAGTTCGAGGGCCAATTCGGTGAAGTCGACATAGTAGCCCTGCGGGATCGCGGCCAAATTGGCCCCGCCGGCGTTGTAGTCCGCAGGGGATCCGGAACTGCGAGCGTCGAAGTCCCACGGCAGGGCGCGCAGGGGTTCTCCCTCGGAGCCGTCCTGCGCTGCGGTTCGAACGTAGAGCCGCCAGTACTGGTATTCGCCCACGGGATCCGGCACGATCGCCAGCCAGCCCTTGGCTGCCGCGTCTCGGGAGACGGCAATCGATCGGCCGGTGTACAGCCAGGAGAGTTCGTCGGTCGGAGGGAGCGGCGTGGCCACTCCGACGTACGCGCTGTCCAACGTCCCAAGGAAATCCCAGCCGGCTTCCTTGCGGATTTCGTCGCGCAGCGTATTGAACCGGTCGACCACGGAGGAGCTCAAGCGCGGGTCGGGGGCGTTGACATTCACCGGGACGAGTTTGGCCCCCAGGGGGCCAACGGTGTTTTCCACGGCGACCGGAGTGAGTGACGATGGGGCCTGCAGGGCTTGGAGCCAGTCCGGAAGCGGGTTCGGCAGGGAGGCCGCCGTCCAGGATAGGCCGCCAAGATTTCCGGAGACCGGGAGGACCGAAGGCGCCAGACTCGGCTGCCCCGCGCGTGAGACCTGCAGATATCCGTCCGAGGCGGAGCTCTGATACGTTGTCAGGAGAAGCTGGCCGTCAGGACTCCAGGCGGGCTGGGCCCCCTGGCCGGCCAGGATGGGCGCCTGGGATGGGTTCGACAAGTCGAGGACATACACCCATTGGTACCCGTCTTTTTGAACAGAGAACGCGAGCTGTTTTCCATCCCGGCTGTAGGCAGGGCTTTCCTCGTCCACACCGGGCATGTTCGCGATGCGGCTCTCTTTCAGATTGTCCAGGTTCAGCGCCAGCAGTTCGGCGTTCCCATCGCGCTCCGAAACAAACGTGATCTGCCGGCCCTGGGGCGACCAGGCCGGAGAGAAATCCGGCGCCGCATCCGAATCGCACCACGCCGCGGATCCGCCCGCGGCCGGGCTGATGCAGACTGCCAGATGGTTCTGGGCGTAGTGCTCATAGGCCAGCCATTTCCCGTCGGGCGACCAGGCGGGCCGCCCGTCATAGTCGGGTAAGTTTGTGATCCGGGTGATCTGGCCGCTGAGCAGATTGAGGGTGTAGATATCCCAATACCCGCTGCGGTGGGAGGAGAAGGCAAGCGTTCCTCCGTCGGGACTGAACGCGGGATCCCGGTCTTCGTCTCCGGGTTCGGAAAGGGTCAGAGGTCTCGCGCTTCCCAGCGGCCAAGCCAGGAGCTGCGTCTGCCCCAGTCTTTCGACGGTTAGGGCCAGGGTGCCCGGCTGGCCGTACAAGTTGATCGGCGTTGGCAAGGCCAAGGTAGGAGACTCGATGGCGGGAGCCAGCGTCTCGGTCGGGATCGGCGCGTTTGGTGTCAGCCCGGCGTTGGCGGCCGAGGGCGAAGACGGCACGGAAACCATCGGCGTCAGCAGGGGGGGAGTGGCCGGCGGCGGAAGCGTTGGAGGGGTCGGACGGGCGCCGAGACAGCCAGCCAGCAGGGTCCCCAGAAGGGACGCGAAAGCGAGGCCTGCCTTGGGGTGCATAGGGTTTTTACGGCGGGCGATGGAGTCGCACGAGGGGCAGGCACTTCTCTCCGAGGCGGCCGTCGAAACCCGCGTTGTGAGGCTTGACCGTTTCACCTGTGCCTTTCCGGCCGGGGTTTTCTCAACTCTGGCGCCTGCTCTGCATATGGTTGCACAGTACGTGCCGCGCCGCGGCCCGCCGTCCAAGCCGGAAATGCGCTCATCCCGGGCAATTCGGATCTTTCCCGCCTGTTCCGGGAATGTCGTCCCCGGATTAGGCCGGGAAAAATGGCAGGCCCGTGGATGCGGCCTCAAGCGCGGCCTCGCAGGCCTCCTGCGTTCTCAGGTTCCTTCGGGTCGCTGGGAGTGGAGCCGCGAGAAACGCTGCATCAGCCTCAGCCTGCGGGTCGATCGCTCTCTGCCCCTCGGGCTCTTCCGCCCTGAAACTGGGGGGCACCTGGTACGGGGATCAGCGGGGCAGACAACCTAAGGCGCGCATCATCGGGACACAAAGGAACCAGCAGCAAGAGAATAGGGCCGGTATTCTCCGGGAGCCCCGGCTTACCTCGGCCGCCCATTTTCGCGCGATTATACCTTTCGGCCCAACCAGGGAGGATCCCGGGCGGAGTGCCACTCCACTCGCCGGGAGGAAGCCGGACCCCGCAGGCAGGCAGATATAATGTGTCCCTATCGGGGGCGCTGTGTCGGAGGGAGGGGAGGCTGGAGTGCTGGAAAAGCCTGAGGCGGCCCCGGGGGTCGTCGCCACCGGTTACCGCGTCCTGCAGGGGACCGAGTGGATTGATCTCCCTTCGGGAGAAGTCATTGAGGAGGCCGAGCTCTGCATCCACGTCAACGGACGCGAGCTGGTTACCTTTGCGGCGACCCCGGTTCAACAGGCAGCGCTAGCCCTGGGCTTCCTGGCCAACCAGGGTCTGATCGAAAGGCGCGAGGAGGTGCGGGATCTTCACCTTTCCACCGATGGCCTGTGCGTGGACGTCTGGCTGGACCATGAGGTGCCCCTTCCAGACCGGCTGGTGATCACTTCGGGCTGCAGCGGCGGGGTCACCTTTGACCGGCTGGTCCAGAAGCTTCCGCCCCTTTCCGGCGCGCCGACCATCTCCGCGGAGACCCTGCTTTCCTGCGCCTCGAGACTGCAACGGGCGGCGACCCTATACTCTCGTTCGGGAGGAGTTCACACCAGCGCCCTGTTCCGCGACGGGGAACTCTTGGTGGCATCGGAGGATGTGGGCCGCCACAACACCCTCGACAAGCTGCGGGGCTTGTGCCTCCTTCGAGGGATCGACCCGAGCGGCGCCTGGCTGCTCACCACGGGGCGCACCAGCAGCGAGATGATCACGAAGGCGGTTCGCATGGGCTGTCCGGTCCTGGCCTCGCGGACCTCCGCGACCAGCCTCTCGGTGCGGCTGGCCCGCGAGTGGAATGCGGTCCTGGTCGGCTACGTGCGCAGCCCGGGGGCGAGTCCGCACGGCCAGCGGATGATTGTCTACAGCCATCCTGAACGGATCGTTCTGGGTCCGGCCGCGAGCTGAGGCCCGGAGGCGGTGAGACTGAGAATTGGGGGAGGGGGTTGTGTTAGAATGATCGCGGGCACGAATTGCAATCCGTTCGTCGGCCCCGAGCTCGTCCGCTGCCGCAGGAGGCAGTCATGATCGAGGTGTCGATCGACAGCATCCGGGTGCACTTGGTGTCTCAGAGTCGGGTGGTGGTTCTCAAAGAGCTGAACAGCGATCGCTATCTGCCGATCTGGATCGGCCCGTTTGAAGCGGATGCCATCGCCATGAGCCTACAGGATATTGAAGCGGCCCGGCCCATGACGCACGACTTGCTCAAGAATCTTCTGGCCCAGCTGGGGGCGGAGGCCACCCGAGTGGAAATCCACGACCTGCGGGATGACGTCTTTTACGCCCGCATCGTGCTGCGCTACGACGACCGGGAAATGGAAATCGATTCGCGGCCTTCGGACGCCCTGGCCCTGGCGGTGCGGGTCCACACGCCGGTCTTTGTTGAGGAATCGGTCATGGAGCGCGCGGGCGTGACCCCGGAGAGCGAGGCTGTGGAACCCGAGGCCCCTGCCGCAGGAACGAAAGACGGTGTGGACCGCCTGTCGGTGTTCAAGGACTTTGTGGAGGGGCTCGACATGGAAGATCTCTCCGGAGGCGAAGAGAACAAGAGTTAGCCGTTCGCGGCGCCCGTTCCCCGCAGGTGCCGGCTTCGCTCGAAGCGCCGCGGGAGGCTTCCTCCCCGGGGAGTGCGACGGCGCTTCCACCCCAGAACCGTTTTCCAGTTGGTCCCATGACAGAAGCTGATTCGGTCGCTCCCTCACCTGCGCCCGCAGGAACCAGCGGACCCACTCCTGGGCCCCACAGCCGAGAGGCCGAGGAGGCGCTTCTGGGGGCGGTCCTGCTCAACCCCGATGCCTTCTTCGATGTCACGGCCTTCCTGGGTCCCTCCGACTTCTATATCCACCGCAATGCCTGGATTTGGGAGGCGTTTCAGGGACTGGTGGAGAAACGCACCCCGATCGATGTGGTGACCCTGGCCGAGGAGCTGGACCGGCAGGGGCACATGGAGGAGGCTGGCGGTGCGGCCTATCTTGCCGCCCTGATCAACAACGTCCCGACCTCGCTGCACGCGGAGGCCTACGGCCGGATCGTGGAGGAGCAGGCGGTCCGCCGCAAGCTGCTCCTGGCCGCGAGCACGATCGCCCGGCAGGCCCAGGATGCCAATGTCCTCATTGAAGATGTGATGGGGGAGGCCGAGAAGGCGGTCTTCGAGGTCAGCCAGCGCAGGCTGACCCGCGACGTCGAGCCCATCGGGCGGGTCATCAGCGAATACTACGACCATGTGGAATACCTCTCCCGCCACCCGGAGGAGTCCTTTGGCATCCCCACGGGGTTTATCGACCTGGACCGAAGGCTGGGGGGGCTGCAGCGCTCGGACTTCATCATCGTGGCGGGGCGCCCGGGGCAGGGGAAATCAGCCATGCTCCTGAGCATCGCCAAAAATGCCGCCCAGCAGCACCGCAAGCACGTGGCCGTCTTTTCCCTGGAAATGTCCCGCGAGCAGCTGGTGCAAAGGCTCATCTCCCAGGAAACCGGGATCGACTCGCACCGCCTTCGGCTGGGGAAGATCGAAGAGGAAGAGTGGGGGCTCTTCACCCACGCCGCGAGCGTCCTGAGCGAGACCCAGATCTTCCTGGACGACACGCCCGCGCTGACCCCGCTGCAGTTGCGCAGCAAATGCCGCCGCCTGCACCTGGAGTACAACCTGGACCTGATCCTGGTGGACTACATCCAGCTGATGGGAAACGATTTCCGCACCGAGAACCGAGTTCAAGAGGTCTCGCTGATCTCGCGCTCGCTGAAGGCCCTGGCGCGGGAGCTCAATGTGCCGGTCCTGGCGGCCGCTCAGCTCTCGAGGGCCGTCGAACAGCGCAGCGACAAGCGCCCCATGCTTTCAGATCTTCGGGAGTCCGGCAGCCTGGAACAGGACTCCGACGTAGTTCTCTTCATCCACCGGCCGGACACCTACGGCCCGGAAGAGGACCGCACCAATGTGGCCGAAATCATCATCTCGAAACACCGACACGGCCCGACCGGGAGCGTCGAGCTGATTTTCCTGCCGAGTCTGGCCAAGTTCGAGAATGCGGCGACTCGGGCGGTCGATCTGACTCCGGCCCCGTGAGCCGTGAAACCCTTCCTTGGATTTCCTCCGGGCAGATACCGAACCACTCCGCTGCCGAGCCAGTTCTTCAGCGATCTCCTGCCAGCGATCGATCATCTGGGCGAACTGAAAGTCACCCTGTATGCCTTCTGGTGCCTGGGTCAGCAGGAAGGCGAACGCCGTTTCCTGCGCCTGAGGGTCATGAGGCAGGATGAGATCTTGCAGTCGGCGCTGGGGGGCGGTGCGAACCCCGGTTCCCTCCTGGAAGACTCTTTGGAGAGAGCCGTGGCGCGCGGAACCCTGCTGCATGTGCCCTCGCCGTCCCCGGAGGGGCCCGAGGACTATTACTTCCTGAACACGCCCAAAGGACGGGAGTCGGCCGAGGCCCTGGAGCGCGGCGAGTGGTCCCCGGATCCCAAAGCCCCGCTGCCCCGGCTGGCCCGGGAGCGGCCGAACCTCTTCCGAAAGTACGAGGAGAACATCGGCCCCCTTACGCCTCACATAGCCGAGGTCCTGAGGGACGCCGAGAAAGAGTATCCCGCCGGCTGGGTTGAGGAAGCGATCGGCTTGGCGGTGGAAGGGAATGTCCGCTCCTGGCGCTATGTCTCGGCCATCCTGGAGCGCTGGAAGGCCGAGGGCAGGCGGGAAGGCAAACCGCAGGAAATGGACGCGCACCGGTATGTCGAAGGGGAATTCTCAGACCACGTGGAACACTAGCGGCGGCGGGGACGGATCTTCCGCGGACCGCCCCCCTCCGTTCGCCCATCCGGGCCTGGGGCGGCCGGACTGCCCTATCTGCCACGGGATCGGCTACCTGCGGGAGGATCTGCCTCCGGATCACCCGCAGTTCGGCCGCGCCGTGCCCTGTTCCTGCCTTCAGGGGCGGCGGCAGACCCGTCTGACCGAAAGGCTTCACCGCCTCAGCCGGTTGCAGCAGCTGGAGCATCTGACCTTCGAGACCTTCAACCCGCAGGGTCGGCTCAACAACGGCGCTGAGCAGCGGGACTCGCTGGGCCGCGCCTACAACCAGGCCAGGAACTTCGCCGAGCGGCACGAGGGCTGGCTCCTGCTGCAGGGGGGATACGGATGCGGCAAGACGCATCTGGTGGCGGCGATCGCCAACACGACGGTCGGACGGGGGATCCCCACCCTTTATCTCACGGTTCCGGATCTGCTGGACTGGTTGCGAGCCAGCTTCAACGACGAGCAGGTCGATTTCGAAAGCCGTTTTGGCGAGATCCGCGAGGTGTCCCTCCTGGTGCTGGATGATTTCGGCACCCAGAGCGCGACCCCCTGGGCGCAGGAAAAACTGTTCCAGATCCTGAACTACCGCTATGTTAATCGGCTTCCCACGGTGATCACGACCAACCTGGTCCTGGAGGAAATCGAAGGCCGGCTCCGCTCCAGGCTGTCCGATCCCGAACTGGTGACGATGGTCCGGATCAACGCGCCGGACTACCGGCAGCCCATGGAGGAATCCTCGGCCTCGGGTCTTTCCTCCCTGGAGCACCACCGGCGCCAGACCTTCGGGACCTTCTCCCTTCGCGAGGACGAGAACCTAGCGGCCGATGAGCGCCGGAACCTGCAGGGCGCCTTCGAGGTAGCTCAGCGGTTTGCCGAGAATCCCGCGGGGTGGCTGGTTCTCATGGGCACCTACGGATGCGGCAAGACTCATTTGGCGGCGGCGATCGCCAACTTGCGGGACAGCGAGGGTTTTCCTCCCCTGTTCGTGGTGGTCCCGGACTTGCTGGATCACTTGCGCGGCACGTTCAATCCCTCCAGCCTGGTGCGCTACGACCAGCGGTTCGAAGAGGTCCGCTCCGCCCGGTTGCTGGTGTTCGATGACCTGGGCACGCAGGCCATGACCCCTTGGGTTCGGGAGAAGTTGTACCAGATCTTCAATCACCGCTACAATGCCGAGCTGCCCACGGTGATCACCACCTCCAGCACCCTGGAGGAAATCGATCCCCGCATTCGAGCCCGGATGCTCGACTCCAGGCTTTGCACGGTGTTCGCGATCATGGCCCCGGCCTATGCCGGGGGTTCCAAGGGCGGCCGCCGGGCCGCGCCGAGGAATTCCTCCGGGCGGAAGGATCCGGCCCGGCAGCGCTAGTTTCTCGGGGTGCGGAAAGAAACAGTGCGGCCTTCCCGAAACCGGGAAGGCCGTATTGCTTTCGATCGGCAGGACCCTGGGCGAGGGCGGTTCTCCCGCCTCAGGCTCCGTACTTGGTGAGCCTGCCGGCGTGGGCCAGCGCGATGGGCATGAGGTCGGCGGCGCGGATCGTTCCCAGGCCGCCTCGGGCGCAGGCGCGTTCCCCGAAGACGCGTTCGTCGTCCGGGCGGATCGTCTGCGGGGCCCAAAGCAGCAAGGGGACCGGGTGCCAGGAATGGGCGCGCAGGCGGGCGGGGGTGGAGTGATCCCCGGTGATGACGAGGACATCGGGGTGAAGATCCAGCAGGGCCGGGAGGGCGGCGTCCACGCTCTCGATGACCTTGACCTTGGCCTCGAAGTCGCCGTCCTCGCCTCGCGAGTCGGTGGGCTTGATGTGGACGAAGAAGAAGTCGAAATCGTTCCAGACGGAGGCCAGCGTGCGGAACTCGTCTTCCGGGCGGTCGCCGGAGACGTCGATGGTTTTCATCCCGACCAGGCGGGCGACGCCCCGGTACATGGGGTAGACCGCGATGCAGGCTGGGCGCATCTTGTAGATCGACTCGAACTTGGGCAGGCGGGGATCGCCGGAAAAGCCTCGCAGGGTCACCATGTTGGCCGGGTGGTCGCGCGCCAGCCGCTGGCGTGCGGCTTCCAGCCACTGGTTGAAGAGCCGCGCGGCCTTTTCCCCTTTGGGATCCAGGGCCTTGACCGGCAGTGGAGCGGCTCCGGTCCGCTGGGGATCGGTTTCCGAAAGGGCGGCGGACAGGCCGGGGCCGCGCATCACCACCACGAAGCGGTATTCCTTGACCGGCTTGACCTCCAGCTCGACCCCGGGCAGCGAGATTCCCGCCAGCTTTTCGACCAGAGGACGAGCCGCTTCGGTGGCGATCCGGCCCGCCCGCCGGTCGATGATCTGGCCGCTCGCATCGATGGTGCAGAAATTGCCCCGGGCGGCAACATCCTCGGGCCCGACGTCAACGCCGATCCCGAAGGCCTCTAGGACGCCCCGGCCGATGTCGTACTGCAGGGGGTCGTATCCGAAGAGCCCCAGGTGCCCGGGACCGGACCCCGGGGTGATTCCGTGCCCCACGGGCAGAGTCTGGCCCAGAGTGCCCTCTCCGGCCAGGCGGTTCATGTTCGGGCGCTGGGCGGCCTCCAGCTCGGTCGGCCCTCCCGGGGTCATGGGGATGCCTCCCAGACCGTCCAGGACCAGCAGGACAATCTTGGAGGAAGATTCGATCGTGAGTTCCTGCATGAGCCGAAAATCTGCCATGGCTTTGTTCCTTCTCCCTGGGCGGCCTCAGGAGTTCCTTGAATGCCCGCGCCGAGCACACGGCGCGGGGCCTTGGGCGGCTAGCGAATGGCCTGCTCGCTCTCCCGGTCAAACAGCTGCGCATGACCCATGTCGAAGCTCAGGCGAACGGTCTGCCCGACCTTGGAGTTCGTGCGCGGATCCACCCGGGCAATGAAGGCCTTCCCGGAGGCCAGCATGTTCAGGTAGGTCTCGTTGCCCATGAGCTCCGTGACGTCGACCCGGCCCTCGACGGGCGCCTCGACGATGTCCCGCGGCGTGAACTGCGGGTCGTGGATGTGCTCGGGCCGGATGCCGAAGATCACCTCGCGGCCGAGGAATCGGTCAAAATGGGAAGCGTCCGCGGCGGTCATGGGGAGGGTAAACCCTCCGCAGTCCAGCAGGAGCTTGCCGTCCGACCGCCCCAGCCTGGCGTCGAAGAAATTCATCGCCGGCGAGCCGATGAACCCGGCCACAAAGACGTTGCCGGGCCGCTCATACAGGTGCTGCGGCGTATCCAGTTGCTGCAGGATCCCGTCCCGCAGCACCGCGATGCGCGTGGCCATGGTCATGGCCTCGACCTGGTCATGAGTCACATAGATGAAGGTGGTCTGCAGCTGCTGATGGAGCTTGGAGAATGCCGCCCGCGTCTGGACCCGCAGCTTGGCATCCAGGTTGGAAAGCGGTTCGTCGAACAGAAAAGCGAGCGGCTGGCGGACGATCGCGCGGCCCACGGCCACCCGCTGCCTCTGTCCGCCGGAAAGCTGCTTGGGCTTGCGCTGGAGCAGATCGGTCAGGCCGAGGATCTCCGCCGCTTCCTTGACCCGGCGGTCAATGTCGGCTTTGGGGAAACGCCGGAGCTTGAGGCCGAAAGCCATGTTGTCGTAGACCGACATGTGGGGATACAGGGCGTAGGACTGGAAGACCATCGCAATGTTGCGGTCTTTGGGGGCCATGTTATTTACCACCCGCTCGCCGATTTTCAGCGTCCCCTCGTCGATCTCCTCCAGACCGGCCAGGCAGCGCAGGGCGGTGGTCTTGCCGCATCCCGAGGGACCGACCAGCACCAGGAACTCACGGTCCTCGATCTCCAGGCACAGATCGTTTACCGCCACCACCTTGTCGAACCGTTTGGTCACATGGTCGTACGTAACGCTTGCCATGGAGCGCTTTCTCTTCTTTTGATCGGGTAACGCGATTATAAATCGCCACGGGGCCGACGGCGAGAGCGGCACCGCGGCCAACACGCTTCCCGGCCCTCCGCGAAGTTGACGCCTCCCCGCTTTCCTGCTATGATGCCGGGACGCATGGGATATGAGGAAGCTCTCACGACCCTCTCATCGCGGCTGGCCGCCCCAGTGGCGCGGTATCCAAGCCTGGTTGATTCCGGGAATTGGCATCAAGCGATGGTTGGTGGCCCTGGTTCTCGGGACCTTGATTGTCGGCCTGGGCCTTGCGGCGTTCATCCTTGATGCCTTCCGGGGCGTTCCCAACTCTCTGTTCCTCTCCCTTCTAACCCTTCGTTTCTTATCCCATCCCGCCCGAGTGGCCTTGCTCCTCCTGGCCGGCGGAGCGATCATGGCGTTCTCTTTGTGGCATCTGACCCAGGGCGTGCTCGCTCCTTTTCGCAAGGAGGGCCGCCCGGTGGGAGAGGTCGTGGCGGACCACCACCGCCTGGGCAAGGGGCCGCAGATCACGGCGATCGGAGGCGGGACCGGGCTTTCCACCCTGCTGCGGGGAATGAAGAGCCGGACGAGCAACATCACGGCGGTGGTGACCGTCGCCGACGACGGGGGTTCCTCGGGAAGGCTGCGGCGCTCCCTGGGGATTCCTCCGCCGGGGGACCTCCGAAACTGCCTGGCGGCGCTCTCGGACGATGAGTCGCTGCTGACCCGGCTGTTCCAGTACCGGTTCGCCGAGGGAGATGGACTGAACGGCCATTCCTTTGGGAATCTATTCGTCAGCGCCCTGGCCGGCGTGACCGGGAATTTCGAGGAGGGTCTCTCAGAGGCGGGCAATGTCCTGGCCATCCGGGGGCGGGTGCTGCCGTCGACCCTCCGCGAGGTGCGGCTGATCGGAGAGTTGGAGGGCGAGGGGGGGCGGTCCCTGCGGCGCGTGGAGGGCGAGACTCAAATCCAGCAGGTGGCGGGGGCAGTGCGCCGCGTGAGCATCGAACCGGAGGATGTCCCGGCCTATCCCGTCGCGGTGCAGGCCATCCTGAACTCCGACATGGTCGTGGTCGGCCCCGGCAGCCTGTTCACGAGCATCCTGCCGAATCTCCTGATCGGGGAGATTTCTGCTGCCCTGCGCGCCACGCCCGGCCTGCGGGTGTATGTCTGCAACATCGCCACGCAGCCGGGCGAGACGGACGGATTTTCCGCGAAGGACCACCTGGATGCCCTGGAGCTCCATATGGGCTTCCAGCCCTTCGATGTGGTCCTGGTCAATGTCAATTGGAAGGCAGCTCTTCCTGAGGGCGTGAGCTGGGTGAGGGAACCCTTCCCCGACCATGTCCGCAGGATTTACCGGGCGGATCTCGGCGACGAGGCTCTTCCCGGACACCACGATCCGCAGAAACTGGCGGCGGTCCTGGCGTCCCTGCTGCAACCGCGCCGGACGACCATGCGCCCGTAGGACCATTTGTTCACATCTCATCAGGAGGAACCATGGCAACCCGAGTGGGAATCAACGGTTTCGGACGAGTGGGCCGGCAGGTGCTCAAGGCGGCCCTGGAGCAGCATGCGGCGGATCTCGAGGTGGTGGCCATCAACGATCTCTTTGATGCCAAGACCAATGCGCATCTGTTCAAGTACGACTCCAACTACGGCACGTATCACGGGACGGTGGAGGCGCGGGAGGGGGGACTGGCCATTGACGGCCACAAGATCACGGTTCTGGCGGAGAAAGACCCCTCCAAGATCCACTGGAAGGATCTGGGCGTGGACATCGTGATCGAGTCGACGGGCGTCTTCACCGATGCCCTGGGGAACCCCGCCAAGGGAAAGGCCGGCGCCAATGTCCACATCCAGTCGGGCGGGGCGAAGAAAGTCATCATTTCCGCTCCGGCCAAGAACGAGGACATCACGATTGTGCTGGGGGTCAACCAGGACAAGTACGATCCGGCCAAGCATCACATCATTTCGAATGCGTCCTGCACGACCAACTGCCTGGCCCCGGCGGCCAAGGTGGTGCATGACGAACTGGTGATTCGCCGCGGTCTCATGACCACGATCCATTCCTACACCAACGACCAGCGCATCCTGGATCTGGTCCACAGCGACCTGCGCCGCGCGCGGGCGGCCGCCCTGAACATCATCCCCACCACGACCGGCGCCGCCCGGGCCCTGGCCCTGGTCATCCCGGACCTCAAAGGGAAATTCGACGGCTTCTCGCTGCGGGTGCCGACCCCTACGGTTTCCGTGGTCGACTTTGTGGCGGAGGTGGAGAAAACGACCACCGTCGAGGCCCTGAATCAATCCTTCCGCAAGGCCGCGGAGGGCGCCCTCAAGGGAATCCTCGGCTACAGCGACGAGCCCCTGGTTTCCATGGACTACAAGGGAGACCCGCGGTCGTCGATCGTGGACGGGCTTTCGACCATGGTCCTGGGAGGAACCCTGCTCAAGGTCGTGGCTTGGTACGACAATGAATGGGGCTACTCCTGCCGGACGGCGGACCTGGCGGCCTTCCTCGGCAAGAAGCTCTGAGCCGGGGACCCGAGACGAGGCACGCCATGACCAAAAAGACCGTTCGTGACGTTCAAGTGGCGGGCTGGCAGACGCTGGTGCGCGTCGACTTCAACGTGCCCATCAAGGAGGGAAAGGTGCGGGACGACACCCGCATCCGCGCCTCGCTCCCCACGATCCAGTATCTCATCGATCAGGGAGCCATGACTGCCCTGTGTTCGCACCTGGGGCGGCCGAAGGGGGTCGACCCCGCCCTCTCCCTGGCGCCCGTAGCGGAGCACCTGGGCACGCTGCTCGGGAAGCCCGTGCGCTTCGCGGCCGACTGCGTCGGCCCGCTGGCGGAGAACGCGGTGGCTGAGCTGAAGCCGGGAGAAGTCGCACTGCTTGAGAATACCCGCTTCCACCCGGAAGAAGAGAAGAACGACCCCGCCTTCGCGCAGCGGCTGGCGATGCTGGCCAAGATCTATGTCGACGACGCCTTCGGGTCCGCCCACCGGGCCCACGCGTCCACCGAGGGCGTGGCCCACTACCTGCCGGCCGTGGCCGGCTTCCTCATGGAAGAGGAAATCGAATACCTGGACCGGGCGGCCAACCACCCCGATCACCCCTACGTGGTGATCCTGGGCGGGGCCAAGATCAGCGACAAGATCGGGGTCATCCGCAACCTCCTGCACAAGGCCGACCGCGTCCTGATCGGCGGGGGGATGGCGAACACCTTCTTCCGTGCCCAAGGACTGAAGACGGGGGATTCGCTGGTGGAGCCCGAAAGCGTCCCCGAAGCCCGCCAGCTGCTTGAGGAGGCCAAGGACCGCCTGGGGCTGCCGGAGGACGTGGTCATCGCCCAGGAGGCTAAGGTCGAGGCGGCCCGCCGCGAGATGGCCGTGGGGGATATTCCCGACGGCTGGAAGATCCTCGACATCGGGCCGCGGACCGTGAAACGCTACGCTGAGGCGCTGCGGGGAACCCGGCTGGTGGTTTGGAATGGCCCGATGGGCATGTTCGAGGTCGCGCCTTTCGCCAAAGGGACGGAGGGCCTGGCCCGGGCCGTCGCGGGTTCGGGCGCAACGACGATCGTGGGCGGCGGGGACTCGGTGGCCGCCATTGCCCAGTTCGGACTGACGGACAAGATCACTCACATCTCCACCGGCGGCGGAGCCTCTCTGGAGTTCCTGGAGGGGAAAATCCTTCCCGGGGTGGCCATACTTCAGGATCGCTAGCCGGCTCGACGGATCCGCGAGAGCGCCCGACGTTTGCCGGGCGCCCTCTTGCGAACGCCCTGGGGGCGCCATGTCCTTCATTGTGGGAGAGAATGTCGGTCCCTACCGGATCACCAGCCAGCTGGGGCAAGGGGGCATGGCCACCGTGTACAAGGCGTACCACCCGGCCCTGGACCGGTATGTCGCCCTCAAGGTCCTGCACCTGGCCTTCAAGGAAGATCCGAACTTCCTGCAGCGGTTCCGGCGGGAAGCGCGGGTGGTCGCCAAGCTGGATCACCCCAACATCGTTCCCATCTACGACTACTCCGAGCACGAGGGCCAGCCCTACCTGGTGATGAAGTTCATCGAGGGGGAAACCCTGAAGGCGAGGCTGACGCACGGCCCGCTCTCCCCGGAAGAAGCCGTTCACATCGTAAAGAGTGTGGGTGCAGCGCTGAGCTTCGCGCACCAGCAGGGGGTGCTGCACCGCGACATCAAACCCTCGAACGTTCTCCTGACCCCCGATGGATCGGTCTTCCTGGCCGACTTCGGTCTGGCGCGGATCGCCGACGCGGGCGAGTCGAGTCTTTCCTCCGACATGCTTCTGGGCACTCCCAACTACATCTCGCCCGAGCAGGCCAAGGGCCTGCGCGATCTGGACGCGGGAACGGACATCTACTCCCTGGGGGTTGTGCTGTATGAGATCAGCGTCGGCCGCGTGCCCTTCAACGCGGACACGCCTTTTTCCATCGTCCACGACCACATCTACACCCCGTTGCCGCTGCCGCGCTCGCTCAACCCCAAGGTCCCGGAAAGGGTCGAGAGAGTCCTGCTGAAAGCGCTGGCCAAGGAGCGGGCAGACCGCTATCCCGATGTGGCTTCCCTCGTTGAAGCCTTTTGTTCCGCGGTGGAGGGAGCGGCCGGAAAGGTTCCGACCGCGGCCGGAAAGCAGGCCGCGCCGCCCCCCTCCGGTAGTCCGCCCGCGGCCGCGACGACGCCACAGAAGCCCGCCAGGTCCAAGCCCGTTCCCTGGTGGGCCTGGGCCGTGCTTGCCGCCGGCGTGTTCGCCTGCGTAGCGACCCTGGCGGTGCTGGCGCTGACCAGGATTGCAAAGAGGGCAGCCTCTTCCAGCTCCACCCAGGTGGCCGTGGCCGCGGTGACCGCGGTGCCGGCCTCCAGCAGCACTTCCGCGCCTATCGCGGCTACTTCCCTGCCGCCGACCGCCGTGACGGCCGCCCCGGAGGCGACGAGCACCCTCCAGGATCCCCGCCTCTTGCAGGCCGAGGCGGATGTGACTCAGGGGATCAGCGATCTCAATCAGGGTCAGGCGGCGGCCGCCAGCCAGGAATTCGAGGCGGCGCGCGCAGCCTATCCGGGCGATCACCCGGTCTTCGACCGCTCGGCGGCCAGGACGCTGGAGGGCCACCAAGCGTGGCTCGAGGCGCTGCGCTTTTATGTCCCCCTGCTGGAGTACAACCCAGAAGAAACCAGCCTGCGGCAGCTCATGGAGCCGTCCCTTTTCATGTCCGCCCAGGATCCAAGGGCCTCTCCCGACCTGCAGCAGGTCGTAGCGCTCACGCCCCAGTGGGCAGTTACCCTGGCCAGCAAGGCGCGCTGGGAAGCCGTCTTCAAGGATATGAGCGGGGCCAACCAGGACATCCTGGCGGCGCAATCCCTCTCCGAGGGGGCCGACAACCCGTTCGTGCTGGCCGTGGCGGGTGAGCTGGACCTGATGAACGGAAACTCGACGCAGGGCACGACCGCGCTGACCTCGGTCGAGACCAACCCCACCTCGCCGAGCTGGCTGGTCAACGAGGCCAAACGGATCCTGGCCAACCCGGCCGGGGCCGCCCGGCCGTTTGGGCCCAACGGGCAGCCGCCCGGACGCCCTCCGACCCCCACCGCACCGGGCTGATAGAAAGCAGGGAAGGAGCGATCTTCGTCTGGGGCTGCCGGATGCCGTCCGCCAGGGAAGCATGAATTCCGAAAGTGACCAGCGGAATGGCATATGTCTCCCGGGGGAAGACCGACTCGTTCCCCTGGCCGCCTCGCGATGCCGCCCGCCTCGTCACCAACCGCCCGGTAAAGGATCGCCGGCGCCGGGCTCTTTCCGGGTCCGCCTCCTGGGCCGGTCTTGGGTCGAATCGAAAAGGCCGCCGCTCCCTCCCCCGGGTCCACCTTTGGCCGGATGGTCATGGCCGGGGCCCTGCGCCAAGTTCCCGGCCGGAGGGCTGGCATGAGTCTCATGACCGAGATGGGACTTTGGCTTTGGCTGATCGGGTCGTGGCTGGCCCTGCTGCTCGTTCAGCCGCAGGTTCACCGCCGGCTCCAGGGCTTCTTCTACTATCTCAGCGGAGATCCCGAGCATGCGATGCTCCTGTATTCGCTGGCGCTGCTGCCGGGGGTGGTCCTGCACGAGGCGAGCCACTGGTTGGCTGCGAGGGTCCTGGGGGTGCGCACGGCGCGGATCTCTTTTCGCCCCAAAATGCAAGGGAACGGCGTCCTGCGTCTCGGCTATGTGGAAACGCAGAAAACGGACTTCGTGCGCGAGGCTCTGATCGGCGCCGCCCCCCTTGCGGCCGGCACGGCGGTGGTGCTCCTTCTCGGCCTGTCGGTCCTGCGCATCGGGGAGGCGGGCCAGCAGCTGGCGCAGGGTTCGTGGATGAGCGCGGGGGCTCTGGCGCTTGCGGCGGTGCGCCGTCCGTACGCGGGGGTCTGGCTCTACCTGGCCTTCGCGGTCAGCAATGCCATGCTTCCCTCCCCGTCGGACCGGCGCGCCTGGCCCTGGGTTGGGCTGACCCTGCTGGCGGCGTCCGCCCTGGCGATCTATTTCGGGATCGGCGCCCGCCTCTGGGGGTTCCTGAACCCGGCTCTCCAGGCCGCCGCGCGCGGCCTGGCTTCCGCCTTCTCCTTTTCCGCGGCCATGGACCTTGTGGCTTTCCCCCTCTTGTGGGGCGGGGAGGCCGTCCTCGCCCGCCTGCGAGGATTGTTGCTCCGCCGCCACTGACGGCGCGGAGTGGCTCGGGCCGGCTGCCCGATCTCAGGTGCAGGTTCGGATTCTCTCAGGGAATACGGGGATGAGGTTGGTGCGGCGTCAGGCTTTGCGGCGCGCGCAGCCTGCCGCCGCCTCCTTCACTTCCATTCCTGCAGGCCCAGGACGCGCAGCAGAACCAGGGCGGCGAGGCTCCCGAGCGTGGCGCCCGCCAGGTTGATCGCGCCCACTTTCCAGAGGCCGAAGTTGTAGTGGGTCGCAATCACCTGGCCGGCCAGGAACCCGATCCAGGAGGCGGCCAGGCACGTCAGGAGCCTGCGGTAGGATCCCTGCGGCCAGGTCAGGAAGAAGAGCGTTCCATAAAGCGCCCCCAGCACCATGCCCAAGATGATCGCAGGGAAGTCCATTGGCGAACCTCGCTTCTTTCCCCAGGCCGGCTAGAAAATTGTCCTCGGCGCCTCGGGGCGGATCAAGCCGTAGCCGAGGCAGCAATCGTCCTGGTACATCACGGCCGCCTGCCCCGGCGTGACCCCGCGGACCGGGCGGTCGAAATGGACCCGGGAATCTCCGCCGGGCAGGAGCTCGATCTGCGCGGGCACGGCCGGCGCCTTGTATCGGATCTTGACCTGGGCGCGCAGAGGGCTTTCCGGTGGGGCCCCGTTGACCCAGTGAACCTCGGACGTGCCGAGGGACCGGCAGTCCAGCTCCTCGGCGGGTCCGACCACCAGCGCGTTGTGTCCCCGGTCCTTCTCCAGGACGTAGAGAGGCTGGGACCAGGAGACCCCGATACCTTTCCTCTGCCCGATGGTGTATGCCGCCAGGCCCTGGTGCTCCCCCAGCAACCGGCCTGAGCGGGTGACGATCGGCCCGGGCTGGAAAACTTGCGGGAGGCGCGGCAGGAGAAAGGAGCGGTAGCCCCTATTGGGAAGAAAACAGAGATCCTGGCTGTCCGGACGGTCGGCCACGGGGAGTCCCAGCGTCCGGGCCAGCTCGCGGACCTGGGCCTTGGTCAGACGGCCGATCGGGAACAGGGTCTCCGCCAAGTCGCTCTCGTCCAGGACGCTCAGCACGTAGGACTGATCCTTTTCGAGATCGACGGCCTGGAGAAGGCGCAGACGCCCGTCGCGGACCTCGGCCCGGGCGTAGTGGCCTGTGGCCAGCCTCGCCGCGCCCAGCGCCCGGGCGTGATCCCGGAGATATCCCCAGCGCACATGGCGGTTGCACGCCAGACAGGGGTTGGGCGTCAGGCCTTCGCGGAAGCCCTCGACAAAAAAACCGACCACCGAGCGCAGAAAGGGGTCGCGCGCATCCAGGACGTGGAAAGGAATGCCCAGCTGGGCGGCGACCTTTCTTGCCAGGCGGACCGCCCCCGGATCGCAGCAGCGATTCTCGCGGCCGGTCTCCTCCGCGCTCCACAGGCGCAGCATCAGGCCGACCACCTCGTAGCCCGCCTGGACCAGCAGGGCCGCTGCCACGGAACTGTCCACCCCGCCGCTCATCGCCACCGCGACGCGTTCGTTCACCGGGCCTCCAGCGAGCGGAGCCGCTCGCAAATCCGCGGGAGCACTTCCTCCAGACGCTGGATGTGCGCCGGCAGCGTCCCGCGCCCGACGGTCACGCGCAGCGAGCCGAGCGCCCAGTCCGGCTCGACGCCGAGCGCCAGGAGCACCTCGGAGGGGCTGGGATCGCCCGTCTTGCACGCGGAGCCTGAGGAGCAGGCGATCCCGGCCAGGTCAAGATGGGTGAGAAGGTGATTGCCCTTGATCCCGCGGAAAATGAAGCTGGCGTGATTGGGAAGCCGGGCGGCCGGATGGCCCGTGATCCGCGCCTCGGGAACGGCCGCCGGGACCGTCTCGAGGAGGTTGTCGCGAAGTTCCTGGAACCGGCGGTTGTGGTCCTCGCATTCGGCCGCGGTGATCTCCAGGGCTCTGGCCATTCCCACAATGAGGGGAACGTTGTGGGTTCCCGCCCGGCGCCCGGATTCCTGGCCGCCGCCGGTCTGGGTCGGCAGGAGCGAGATCCCCTCGCGGAGGTAGAGGGCCCCGACTCCCTTGGGGCCGTAAAACTTGTGGGCTCCCAGCGAGAGCAGATCCACATTCAGCGCCGCCACATCCAGGGGCAGCTGGCTCGCCGCCTGGACCGCGTCGCTGTGAAAGGGGATGCCCCGGCTGCGGCAGATCTTGCCGATCTCCGCGATGGGTTCGAGCGTCCCGATCTCGTTGTTGGCATACATGACCGAGACCAGGGCCGTATCCGCCCGCAGGCGCCGGGAGACCTCCTGCGGGTCGACACGCCCGAAGGGGTCCACGGGAAGGAGCTCGAGCTGAAAGCCGAAATGGTCCCGGAGCTGCTCCGCGGTCCGCAGGACCGCGGGATGCTCAACCGGCGAGATCAGGAGATGACGGGCTCCGCGGGCCTCCCGTTCGTAAAGCGCCGCGCCCCGCAGAGCCAGGTTGTCGCTCTCGGATCCGCCGCTGGTGAAGACGATTTCCGACGGACGGCAGCCGAGGATGCGCGCCAGGCTGTCGCGCGCTTCCTCGACAGCCGCCTCCGCCTCCTGTCCGAGCTGGTGCATTGAGGAGGGGTTGCCGTAGCGCTCTGCCGGGAAGGCGGCCATGGCCTCCAGAACCCGCGCATCCACGGGGGTCGTCGCGGCGTAATCGAGGTAGATCATCTCCTGGCTTTTCATGGCGTACCGGAATTCTACTTGGGCGCCGAAAGTCAGTCAACGGTCGAGCGCCGGGGCCTGGGGTTCGCGCAGCGCGCGAAGTCCGGGGGTTATAATGATTCGTCGCAGGGCCGATCCGGCGGGGAAAGCAGATCTGCGCCGCCGACGGCCTGAACTTTTCGCAGCGGAGACCGACAGATGGATACAACCATTGAACAGATTCTGGCCCACGAAATCCTCGACTCCCGAGGCAACCCGACCGTGGAGGTGGAGGTCACCCTGGCGGACGGATCCTGGGGGCGCGCGGCCGTTCCTTCGGGAGCCTCCACCGGGACCCACGAAGCCCTGGAGTTGCGGGACAAGGATCCCAAGCGCTACGGAGGCAAAGGCGTCCTGCAAGCCGTGGACAATGTCAACCACCCGATTGCCGAGGTCCTGGTCGGCTGGGATGCCACTGAGCAGAGCGGAATCGATCATGCCCTGATCGAGCTGGACGGCACGCCGAGCAAGTCCAAGCTGGGCGCGAACGCTATCCTGGGAGCCAGCCTGGCCGTGGCCAAGGCCGCGGCCTCCTCGCTCCAGGTCCCTCTGTTCCGCTACCTGGGAGGGGTCTTCGCCCATGTCCTTCCGGTGCCGATGATGAATATCCTCAACGGGGGCACGCACACCGGCTGGCAGTCGACCGACTTCCAGGAGTTCATGATCATGCCGCTGGGCGCCCCCAGCTTTGCAGAGGGGCTGCGCTGGGGGTCGGAGATCTATCAGAACCTGCGCTCCGTCCTGCGGGAGAAGAATTTCACCGCCCTGGTGGGCGACGAGGGGGGATTCGCGCCCGGGCTGCAGTCCAACGTCCAGGCCATCGAGGTCATCCTCGAGGCGATCCAGCGGGCCGGATACCGGGCCGGGGAACAGGTGTCCATCGCTCTGGACCCGGCCGCTTCGGAGTTCTTTGACACGGCTACCGGCAAGTACCAGTTGCGCCGGGAGAACCGCGTCCTCTCCAGCAAGGAAATGGTGGATCTTTGGGAGCAGTGGGTCACGCGCTATCCGATCGTCAGCCTGGAGGACGGGCTGGCGGAGGAAGACTGGGAGGGGTGGAAGCTCCTGACCGCCCGGCTGGGGGAGCGCATCCAGATCGTCGGGGACGATCTCCTGGTCACCAATCCGGAGCGGGTGCGGCGGGCCATCCGCGAAAAGGCCGCCAACGCGCTGCTTGTCAAGCTGAACCAGATCGGCACGCTGACCGAGACCATCGAGGCCGTGGACCTGTGCCAGCGCGCCGGCTGGCACGCGGTGACCTCCCACCGCTCGGGGGAAACGGAGGACACCACCATCGCCGATCTCAGCGTGGCCCTCAATATGGGCCAGATCAAGACCGGGGCGCCGGCGCGCAGCGACCGGGTCGCCAAATACAATCAGCTGCTGCGGATTGAGCGGGAATTGGGGGACGAAGCGCGCTATGCCGGGGCGGCGGCGCTGGGAAGCGTGCGCCCGAGCTAGGATCGAGCCTCAGGTCGGCTCGCCCGGCGCGCCCTCGGTCAGGGAGGCGGCACAGTACGGACAGACGGTCCAGTTGAGGTCCGAGAGCTTCCGGCACGAGGGACAGGGCTTGCGCAGGCGTGTGCCGCAGGAGGGGCAGACCTGCCAGGTTTCCTGAACCTGTCGGCTGCATCCGGGGCAGGTGGCCCGGTCCGCCAGGCCTTGCAGCAGCGCTTCCTCCTCCAGGGTCTCCTCATAGGTTTCTTCCAACGTGTGGGAAGGCCGCAGGAGCGCGTAGATCAGGAGCCCGGGGAGACCGAGGATCCCCACCAGAATCCCGGCCAGGATCACGGCCAGCCGGTCATGCGTCCGGGCTCGAATGTCCCTCACCGTCCAGAGGATCAGGCTGGCCCACAGGGCAACCAGGAAGGCGCCCGCCAGGGCGAGCGTCATCATGAGCAGTGTGGAAGAGAAAGAAACCGTGTTCAACCTCCTCGGCTTGCGAGCCGAGCTCACGGGATTATAGCCTTGGCGATACCGAGGAGCAACCGATTGGATCCAAGGACACCCCTGCGCACCGCTCGAACCATCCGCTGTCTCCTGGGGGCGTGTCTGGCGCTGGCCGCGGTCGGCTGGGTTGCGGTCCGGCCGGTCCAGGCGCAGGCGGTGGGAACGCCCACCCCTTCGGGCCCCTACATCGTCTGTTGCCAGAACAACGATCATGTCAATGTCCGCACCGGGCCGGGCACGGTCTATGACCAGGTGGGGGTGTTGGTCCTGGGGCAGAGCGCGCCCGCCCTGGGCGAATCGGTGGCCGCGGACTGGGTCGAGATCCAGTATCCGGGGACCCCTTCCGGGTTGGGCTGGGTGTATGCGCCGGTGGTGGAAGTCTTCACTCTGGGGCAGTCCCTCTCGGTCGTGGAGCCTCCCGCCACGCCCACTCCCCTGGTGACGGCCACGATCGATCCCACCCTGGCCGCCCAGTTCTCCTCCATGCTGCCCACCCGGATGCCGACATACACCGCGGGCGTTCCGCCCACCCAGGTCACCTTTGCGCCGGTGTCCGTTTCCGGGGGCTCCCACGGGCTGCCCCCCGCGGCGGTCGTTATCGGGCTCCTGATGGTGGGCTTTCTCGGCGCCGTGGTTTCGGGGTTTGTCGGCCGACGCTAGCCGGGGGCGCGAGGCTCCCCTTTTTCTTTGTCGAAGGAGTGGAGTTCATGACGGTGGAGACCGCTCTCGCCTACGCCGAATCGCATCATTCCGCGGCTCTGGATCAGCTCGCAGAGCTGCTGCGCATCCCCACCGTCTCGACGGCCTCGGAGCATGCGGCCGACATGGTCCGCGGGGCGGAATGGATCGCGGACCGGCTGCGGAAGCTGGGCCTGACCGCGGAGGTTGCGCCCACCGCGGGGCACCCCGTGGTCCTGGGGGAGTACCCGGGCGCGGGAAAGGGAGCCCCGACCCTCCTGGTGTACGGGCACTATGACGTCCAGCCTGCCGATCCGGTGGGGGAGTGGATCAGCCCGCCGTTTGAGCCGACGATCCGCGGCGAAGATCTTTTCGCCCGCGGGGCCTCCGACATGAAAGGGCAGCTGGTGGCCCACCTGGCCGCGGTGGAGGCGATCGGGCGTACGGGATCCCTGCCGGTCAATCTCATCTATCTGGTGGAGGGGGAGGAAGAAATCGGGTCCCCGAACATGGAATCCTTTATCCAGTCCCACCGGGACCGGCTGGCCTGCGACGTCGTGCTCAATCTGGATTCGATGATCCTGCGCCCGGACCTTCCCTCGATCGTCTACGGGCTGCGCGGGCTGGCCTATTTCGAGCTGCGCGTGTACGGGCCGGCCCATGACCTGCACTCGGGGCAGTTCGGCGGCGCCGTCCACAACCCCGCCCAGGTTCTGTGCGAGCTGATCAACGGGATGCATGACCGCCGGGGGCGGGTCACCCTGCCGGGCTTCTACGACAAGGTTCGGCCGCTGGGGCCCGAGGAGCGCGAAGCGCTGGCGCTGGTTCCCGAGCGGGAGGAGGACCTGCAGCGCATGACCGGAGTGCCGCGCCTGTGGGGGGAGAAGGGCTATACGGTCGTCGAGCGCCTCGGAGCCCGGCCCACCCTGGAAGTCAACGGGCTGCTGAGCGGATTCACGGGCGAGGGATCCAAGACGGTGCTTCCCTCAACGGCCATGGCCAAGATCTCGATGCGCCTGGTCCCGGATCAAACGCCCGACGAGGTGCATGCCCAGCTGCTCGCCTATCTCCGGCGCGAGGCCCCGGCCACGGTGCGCTGGGAGGTGACCTCGCTGGCGGGCGGCCTGCCGGCCATTGTGCGCAGGAACACCGAGGAGATGCGCGCGGCCGCGAGGGCGCTGACCGAGACCTTCGGCCGGCCCCCGGTGTTCGTCCGCGAGGGCGGGAGCATCCACGTCGTCAGCCTGATGCAGTCGCTCCTGGGCCGCGAGTCCATCCTGATGGGCTTCAGCCTGCCGGACGACAACCTGCACGCGCCCAATGAGAAGCTGCACGTGCCGAACTTCTACCGGGGGATCGAGGCCTACATCCGCTTTGCCTACGGGCTCGTGCGCTAGGCGGAGCTGGGGAGCGGTTCGGGGCGAGGGCCCGCGGCCACGACTTCCGCGGGGACTCCTTCTTCGTACTTCTTGAAATTGTCGAGAAAACGGGTCGCCAGCTGGCGATAGCGGGTCATATACGCGTCCCGGCTGGACCAGGACTGGGCGGGATTGAGCACGTCCTCCGGTATCCCATCGCAGCGCCTGGGCACCTCGAACCCGAACACCGGGTCGGTGGTTGTTTCCACCTGCTGCAGGGACCCCGAAAGCGCGGCCGCCAGCAGCGCCCGCGTGTACCCGATGCTGATGCGCTTCCCCACCCCGTACGGCCCGCCGATCCAGCCCGTGTTGATCAGCCAGCAATCCGGGTGGTACTTGAGGATCTTGCGCCCCAGCAGCTCCGCGTATCGGGCCGGGGGGTGGACCATGAACGGGGCGCCGAAGCAGGTCGAGAACGTGATCTCCGGCTCGATCCCCAGCCCCGCCTCCGTCCCGCTGATCTTGGAAGTGTATCCGGAGATGAAGTGGAAGAGCGCCTGGTCGGGCGTGAGCCTCGCCAGGGGTGGCATCACCCCGGAGGCGTCGCAGGTCAGCAGGACCAGGTTGCGGGGATGGCCCCCGACCTTCTCGGGCACCCAGTTCTCGATGTATTCGAGGGGATAAGAGGCGCGGGTGTTCTCCGTGATCCGGTCGTCGTCCAGGTCGATGCGGCGCGTCACCGGGTCCAGGATCACGTTCTCGAGAATCGTGCCGAAGCGCCGGGTGCAGGCGTAGATCTGAGGCTCGGCGGAGGGGGAAAGCTGGATCACCTTCGCGTAGCACCCGGCCTCGAAATTGAACACGCCCTCGTCGCTCCAGCCGTGCTCATCGTCCCCGATCAGGGACCGGCGGGGGTCGGCCGAAAGGGTCGTCTTGCCGGTTCCGGAAAGGCCGAAGAAGAGCGCCGTGTCCCCCGCGGGCCCGATATTGGCCGAGCAGTGCATGGGCAGGACCCCCTGGTTGGGCAGCAGGAAGTTCAGGATGGTGAAGACCGACTTCTTGATCTCCCCGGCGTAGGCCGTGTTGCCGATGATGCACAGCCGCTGCTGGAAGTTGAGGACGATGAAGGTCTCGCTGCGGGTCTGGTCGATCTGCGGCAGACCCTTGAAGCTGGGGGCGCAGATCACGGTGAAGTCGGGGACGTAGCGGCGGTGCTCCTCCGTCGTCCGCGGCAGGAGGAACATGTTGCGGGCAAACAGGCTGTGCCAGGCGTACTCGCTCACGACCCGGACCGGCAGTCGGTAGGCGGGGTCGGCGCCGGCGTAGCAGTCCTGGACAAAGACGTCCCGGCCCTGCAGAAACCCCTGCAGCCGGTCGAAAAGTTCGTTGAACTTGTCGCTGGCGAACGGGCGGTTGTATTCCCCCCACCAGACCTGGTTCTCCGAGGTGGGCTCCCGCACGAGGTATTTGTCGGCCGCGGAGCGGGCGGTGTGCTTCCCCGTGTTGACCACCAGCGGCCCGGAGCGGGCCATGGCGGCCTCGCCGCGGAACAGGACCTCCTCGTAGAGGGCTTCGCTGGGGAGGTTCCAGTAGACCGTGTGCAGATTCGAGAGGCCCACGTTCTCCAGCCCGAAATCGCTCTTCAGCTCCCGCGCCTGCCCCTGGGCCGGGGTGCGGATATCCAGCAGGTTGTTCACAGCCAATCCCGGATCATCTTGCGCTCCCCGATATAGATCTCATTGGGCGCGTTCGGGTCCAGCGCCCACTTCATGCGCTCCACCCCTTCGACGATCTCCTTGATCGAGCCGGAGAAGCTGAGGCGCAGATACCCTTCCATCCCGAATTCCTTCCCCGGGACCGTCACGACCAGGGCCTTGCGCAGCAGGAACTCGGCGAGGTGCCCGGAGTCGCCGTCGTAGGCGCGGAAGTCCGGAAAACAGTAGAAGGTCCCGCCGGGCTTGACCACCCGGACCCCGGGGAACCCCTTGAGTTCCTGCAGCATGACGTTGCGGTTGTTCTCGATCGTCAGCCGCAGTTCCTCGACCACGCTCTGCATGCCGGTCAACGCGCCCTCGGCCGCGGCCTGCAGGACCTCCGAGGTGCAGGAGGTGGTCTGGGCCTGGATGTTGGTCATGATCTCGACCATCTTGCGGCTGGCGGCGACCCAGCCGATCCGGAACCCGGTCATCCCATACAGCTTGGACACGCCGTTGACGGTGATCACGTGCGTCGTCTCGATGTCGCGCGTCGTGGCGGCCAGGGCCGGCAGGGCCCGCTGCCCGTCGAACACCAGCTTGTGGTAGATGTCATCGGCGATCAGGTAGATGCCCTTGCGCTCGCAGAAGTCCACCGCCTCGGAGATGAAGCGGTCCGTATACACCAGGCCGGAAGGGTTGTTGGGGCTGTTGAGGATCAGGGCCTTGGTATATGGGCCGGCCGCGCGCTCAATGTCCTCCAGGCGGGGATGGAAGCTCCCGTCCTCGGGCGTGACGATCACCGGCACCCCGTACACCATGCGGGTGATTTCCGGGTAGCTCACCCAGTGGGGCGCCAGGATGATCACCTCTTCCTGGGGGTTGAGCAGGGTATACAGGACGTTGTACAGACTCTGCTTGGCCCCGGCGGAGACGATCACGTTCTCCGGCGCCAGGATCCGGTCGTAGTTTTCCTCCATGTAGCGGAGGATCGCCTTCTTCAGCGAGGGCGTGCCGTCGACCGGGGTGTATTTGATGTCCCCGGTGTTGAGCCGGGCGGAGGAGCTGAGGATCGCGGCGATGGGCGCGCGGTTTTTCGGTTCCCCGATCCCCAGGTGGATCACGGCTTCGCCCTTCTCTTTCAGGAGGCGGGCCTCCTCGTTGAGGCGGAGGGTCGCAGACTCGACGACGGATCGTGCCAGGTTGCTGAAGCCCATGTCCGGTCGGCTTTCGGGGATCAGGGTTCCTCAGGATGACGGCCGCGCGCGCCTTGGAATACCGCCTGAATTATAACCAGAAATTCCGGTGCTTCCGGAGGCGCGGGCGCCGCGGCGGCGCGGGTTCCAAGGGACCCGCTAGGCCGAGGGGCGGGGAGGGAACACCTCGGCCATCACCTTCCCCAGGCGCTCGTCCTCTTCCTCGACCCGGGCCCCATACTCTTCCATGAAGGCCGAGTGGCGCATGCGCAGGACGAGAGGGGCGAGGGCGCGCAGATCCTCTTCGACCACCTCTTCGCGGCCCGCCGCCGCCGCGTGGGCGCGGGCGCCCTCCAGCAGGCTGAGCACCGCCCGGTGCGATCGGACGGCCAGGCGCTCGACGAGCGCCAGCCCTTGTGCGCCGGTCTCGGCCGAGAGCCGGACCTTGCCCAGCTGCTCGCGGCTGATCCGGATCTCTTCCTGTATTTCCTCGGTTTCGCGGCGGTAGTATTCGATCACGCCGCGCGGGTTGGCCAGATACGCCTGGACGCGGCGGTACGCTTCCCACTGTTCGCCCGGGCTGAGGAGGCCGCGGACGAAGATCCTCAGCCCGAAGCGGTCGAAAATCTGGGGCCGCAGGGCGCCCTCCTCGGGATTCATCGAGCCGACCAGGACGAAGCGGGAGCGGTAGGCGGCCGACACCGGCCCGCGCCGGACCATGTATTGGCCCTGGGCGGCGGCGTCCAGGATCGCGTCGGTGATCTCCCGCGCCAGCAGGTTGATCTCGTCCACGTACAGGAAGTTGCGGTCGGCCTGGGCCAGGATCCCCATGCGCAGCCGGCGGCGTTCGTGCGCCGCGGCCCGCTCGTCCACGCCTCCGATCACGTCCGCCAACTGGGCGTTCAGCGGCAGCTCGACCAGCCGCATCGGGTCCAGAAACGTGAGCGGCTCGCCCTGCCCGTACTTGCGCGCGCAGTCGGGGCAGACCGCCTCGATGCCGCCGGTCTCAATGTCCTCCGGCAGGCATCCGTACGGGCACAGGCTGCGCGGCACCTGCGGCAGGAGCGGCGCGAGGCTGCGCACCGCCGTCGTCTTCCCGGTGCCCCGCGGCCCGAGCAGCAGCACGCCTCCCACGGCCGGGTTGATCACGGCCATCAGGAGCGCGAGTTTCATTTCCGTCTCGCCCACCAGCGCCAGGAAGGGGAAGGGCAGGGATTCCGCGAGCCCGCGGTCTCCCGGCTGGACGGCGGCGAGAAACCGCCGCGAGGAGGCGACCTCCAGCAGCTCGGTGAGGCTGCGGACGGGTTCAGCCATGCGAGGTCCCCGGCTCCGCCGGCCGCCCCGCCCGGGCCCTGCGCAGGCTCTGCCGTTCCTCGGCCCGGGCCATTTCCTCTCTTTCCTCATCGGTCTCGCCGCAGAGCATGGGGACGGCGGCCGGGCGCCCCGCGTCGTCCAGGGCGACATAGACCAGGTAGGCGGTGTTGGTGTGGACCCGGACCCCCGTCAGCGGGTTTTCCGCTTCCACGTCGACCCGGGCCTCCATCGAGGTCCGGCCGGCGCAGGTGACCTGCGAGGTCAGGGTCACCACGTCTCCCAGGTGAATCGGGTGATTGAACGTCATGCTGTCCATGACCACCGTCACGACCATCCGCTGGGCATGGCGGATGCAGGCCAGGGCTCCCGCTTCGTCGGCTAGGCGCATGATCACGCCGCCGTGGACATTGCCGTGCAGGTTGGCATCCTCCAGGCGCATGATCTGGCACAGGACGGTGCGCGACTGCGAGGTGGGCTTGCAGGGCAGCTCGGCCATGGGGTCCATTCCTACTCCAGGTCCGGACGGGTCTCCCCCGTGTCCTCGGTGTGCAGCGGGCAGGGGGATTCCTCCAGGACGTCCAGGACGTCCTGCGAGTACACCGCCATCAGAGGCGGAAGTGGAACGATGGCCGGCCGCTGAAGCTTCCGGGGCGGCGGGGCCGCCCCGGGACTCACGGGGCGCGTCCGCGCTTCGGACGAGGGCCGCCGCAGGATGCGGTGATCCCCCGAGATCCAGCCGACATAGTCCCTTTCCAGATTGAAGACCTCTCCCGCCTCGCTGACCCACCCGATCCAGTCCCCCTCCGCGTTATACAGGTAGGGATAGCGGACCATGGCGGCGAAGTCGCCCCGCGAGGTGAAAAGAGGAACAACGGCCTGAGAGGGGATGGCGGACATGGGCATCAGCTCACGTCATTGTATGTCCACAAGCGGTTGGCGATGAAGTTCCAGACCAGGACCACGCCCACCGCGCAGGCCAGGGCCAGATTGTTGGCGGCCTGGGCGGCGGAAATGGGAAGGGGCCCGTGCCAGAGCGCCAGGACCGAGCCCCAGACCGGGGCGAGCCCCGCAAACAGCGGGGTCCGGATGAACAGGCCGACCAGGCTGACCAGGGCGAACTGGCCCACCTGGTTCCGCACCGCCTTGGCGCGCGAGTCCGGGTAGGTCCAGTAGCGGTTCCAGAAGAAGTTGCTCGTCACGGCGCAGGTGAAGGAACAGGCCGAGGCCAGGACCGGATAGACGTGCAGCTCCCCGCTCAGCAGGTTGAAGATCCCGAAATCCACCACGGCCCCCACGGATCCCACCACCAGGAAGCGCAGGAAACGACCGCTCTCCCTTCTCCACCTCACGACGGACCCTTCGCCACCTGGGATTGGAAATGCCGGAAGGTATTCTCCAGTCCTTCCTCCAGGGAGATGCGTGGCGTCCAGCCCAGGATCTGCCCGGCCCGGGTGATGTCGGGCTGGCGCCGCTGCGGATCGCCGGGGCCGCGTCGGTCGGGCAGGCAGCGGATGTCGCTGGGTTTGCCGCCGTGGGCGGCGATCTGCTCGGCCAGCTGGCGGATGCTGATCTCGGCGGGGTTGCCCAGGTTGACGGGCAGGTGCTCGTCCGAAAGCAGCAGGCGGTAGAGCCCCTCGACCAGGTCGTCGACATAGCAGAACGACCGCGTCTGCGACCCGTCGCCGTAGACCGTCAGCGGCTCGCCGCGCAGGGCCTGGCCGACCAGGTTCGGGATCACCCGGCCGTCGTCCAGCCTCATCCGCGGGCCGTAGGTGTTGAAGATGCGCGCGATCCGGGTGTCGATGTGGTGGTAGCGGTAGTAGGCCATGGTGATGGCTTCGGCGAAGCGCTTGGCCTCGTCATATACCGAGCGCGGGCTGATGGGGTCGACGTGGCCCCAGTAGGTCTCTTTCTGCGGATGCTCTTCCGGGTCGCCGTAGATCTCGGAGGTGGAGGCCAGCAGGAAGCGGGCCCCGTTGGCGCGGGCGACGCCCAGCGCATTGTGGGTCCCCAGGGCGCCGGCCTTCAGGGTCTGGATCGGCAGCTGGGGATAGCCGTACGGGCTGTCCGCGTTCGGGCTCGCCGGGGAGGCCAGGTGAAGCACCGCCTCGACCGGGCCGGGGAAGAAGATGTAGTTGGAGACGTCGTGCTTGATGAACAGGAAGTTCTTCGAGCCCGCCAGGTGGGCGAGGTTCTCGGGCGATCCGGTCACGAAGTTGTCCAGGCCCACCACGCTGTGCCCCTCGGACAAGAGCCGGTCACAGAGATGGGACCCGATGAAACCCGCAACCCCCGTCAGGAGAATGCGCATGGACTGCTCCGCACTGCGGAAATGCGAGCCGGACTCCCGGCCGGGATCCCGGACCTCGCTTCACCTCCAGTCGGCCGCCGTCACCAGCTGATCCGCCGTGAGCGGCTGCGACTGGCGGCTGGTCAGGTCGACCAGCCAGAGATTGCCTTGATACACCAGCGCGACCTCTTTGCCGTCCGGCGAGCCGGACGCGTTCTGGGGCGCCAGGCCCTCTTCCCCCTGGGCCGGAAAGAGGCGGCGCAGACTGCTGCCGTCGCGGTTCATGACCTCCAGGGTGTATGAGCTGGTGGAGCTTTCGAGCGGCAGGATCGCCTGGAGGAAGACGATCTGGGGAGCAGGGGCGGCGCTTCCCCCTGAAGGGGGCGCGGCCACCACCACCGGGTCGGAGAACATGCCGGCCTGCTCCTGCAGGGTCACAGAATAACCCCCTTTGACCGACAGCGCCACCAGGTCGAATTCCGGGGAGGCCTCCGGGACCTCCAGCCCGATCGGAGCCCCGTGGGTGACCGTGAGAAGGAAGGACCCGTCGGGCGTCCAGGCCAGGGGCGGAACCCAGGCCCAGTCCGACAGCGTCTCATAGGGGACCACGGCGGACAGCTGGGTCAGCGCGCCGCTGGTCGCGTCGACGAGCCCGACCGAGTCGGCGCGCGCGTAGGCCAGCTCCTGGCCGTCGGGCGACCAGGCGAAGCGGGTCCCCCACCAGCCGTAGGCGCCGCCCACCTGCGGCGGCAGGAGCGTTTTCCGCTCCAGGACCTGGCCGGCCGCATTGAGGTGCAGGAGGCCCAGGTCGTTGTTCGCCTTCCAGCCCGGGGCGGCCGGGCTCGGGGCGGCGGTGGAGTACGCCAGGAGCGAAGGATCGGCCGGCGAGAAGGCCGCGAACTGGATGATGTCGGCCACCCCCAGATCGACCGGTTTGCCCGACCCGTCGGTCTGGATCATCTTCAGCGAATTGATGGCCGCCGGATTGCGGACCGTGTACAGCAGCCATTCCCCGGAGGGCGACAGGCTGAAGACGCGCCCGTCCAGGTTCCCGCCGGTCGACAGCTCCAGCGGGCTGCTGGAATCCCCTTTCAGGATCCAGGCATTGCCCCCGTCCAGATAGGCGAGGGTCCCCGGGATGGGGACGGTGGCGATGCTGGCCTCGTTCCCTTCCATGAGGATTTCCGGGGTCGCCGGCTGCACGACCATCGAACTCACCGGGGAGCGCGAGACCTCCCGGCCGTCCTGGGTGACAATCCGGTAGGTCGTTTCCTCCTTCCCTTCCACCCCGGCCTGGACCAACCGGGTCTCGCCGGGGGCCAGGGCGAGGCTGCGCACGATCTGCTGCGGGTAGGGAACCGGGCTCTCCTCGACCTCGTCGCTCTCCGTCACCCGCGTCACCTGGATCGTCGTGGGCCGGCTGAGGATCCCATACACCGGCGGGGAAACCTCGTCGAGCGGCCCCAGCGAGACGGCCGCGGCCGCAAGCGCCTCGCTCACCGTCGAGCCCGAAGGAACCGAAACGCTTCGGGTCCCGCTGTCGACGCGGATCTGGACGGACACCGGAGGGACGCTCACGCGAGGGCCGCCGCAGCCGAAGAGCAGCGCGAGGCCGAGGGGCAGGAGGAACCGGACCGCGGCATCGCGGGCGGCGGAATGTCCTGACCGCTGGGGGAAGCGCCTGCGCGCGCTGCGGTTATTCATCGGGCGCTTGGTATAATCGGGAACCGTCGGGCCAAAAAGGCTCCTGAGAGCACCCCGCTCATCTTCCGCGGTGCCGGAACCGAGGGCACACGGGTCCGGTTCCATTAGACCATACATCCCGCCCCCCGCAGGGGGAACCTCATCCGCTTCGGGTGCAGGAACGGGGCGGCGCGGCGGAACCTCGAGCGCGGCGGGCTCCTGGAGGAAAGACCTGACGGTGAAGCCGGGGTTGACCGCATCGTGGATTCCCAAACGGCCGATGGATCGATGCCTCTGAAGGCGGTTGTGGAGAGCCTGTTGTTCGTTTCGGCGGAGCCGGTGGCGCTTTCCACCTTGAGCCTCGCGCTGGAGCTCCCCGAATCCGAGATCGAGCAGGCCCTGGAGGAGCTGGATCTGGATTACCGCGACCGCGGCCTGCAGATCCAGCGGCTGGGCGACCGGGTGCGCCTGACCACCTCGCCGCGCGCCGCCCCGCAGATCGAGAAGCTGCTCGGCCTGAAGAACACGACCACCCTGACCAAGGCGGCGCTCGAGGCGCTGGCCATCATCGCCTACCGGCAGCCGCTGACCCGTCCGCAGATCGATGCCATCCGCGGCGTGAATTCCGATAGCGTGCTGCAGAGTCTCCTGTCGAAGGGCTTGATCGAGGAGATGGGCCGGACCGAGGGGCCCGGCCGGCCCATTCTCTATGGGGTCACTTCCATGATGCTCCAGCATTTCGGCCTGGGCTCCACCAAAGAACTGCCGGTCCTGGCCCTGGAGGAGGCGGAGGCTCCCCTCGCGCAAGGGGAGAGCGGAGGCGCAGATACCGTCCTCAAAGAGTGAGGCCCCGGGACCCGAGAAGCTCCAGAAAGTCCTGGCCCAGTCCGGCCTGGGGTCCCGGCGGGCCTGCGAGGAGTTCGTGCGGACGGGCCGCGTGACCCTCAACGGGCGGATCGCCAGGCTCGGGGAACGGGCGGACCCGAAGAGGGACGACCTCCGGGTTGACGGCCGCAGGGTGGCCGCGGCCAAGATCGGCACCACCGTGGCGGTCAACAAGCCCCCCGGGGTGGTTTCCTCGCTGGCCCCTCAAGGCGAGCGGCGGACGGTCCGCGACCTCGTTCCGCTGGCCGGGAGGCTGTTTCCCGTGGGCCGGCTGGACCTGGAGAGCGAAGGGCTGATGTTGCTCACCGACGACGGCGAGCTGGCGAACCGGCTGACGCACCCGCGCTACGGCTGCGAGAAGGAGTACCGGGTGCGGGTGCCGCATCGGCCGGACGGGGATCAGCTGGACCTCTGGCGGCGGGGGATCGTCCTGGCGGACGGGAAGCGCAGCCTGCCGGCGCGGGTGGAGGTCGAGAAGTCCTCCGGGTCGGGGTCCTGGCTGCGCGTGGTGATGCGCGAGGGGCGCAAGCACGAAATCCGGGAGACCGGCGCCCGCCTGGGCCTGCCGGTCCTGCGGGTTGTGCGGATTCGCATTGCCGGCGTACGATTGGGCGAGCTGCGCCCGGGCGAGTGGCGCCGCCTGTCGCCGGCGGAGGTGCGGGCGCTTTCCCCCGAGGAGGGCGGGAGGGCGCGGGGCCCCGTTCCCGGGGGAGCCGGATCGGGCAGGCGCGGGAAGCAAACCGGATCGAGGCGATAGTGGAAACCACTCAGAATCGTTCGGGTTGGCTCGACGGCAAGGTGGCGGACTGGCTGCCGGTCACGCGGGAGATTGCACTGTGGATCCTGCTGGGATTGGGCGCCGCGGCCACGCGCTTCTATGATCTGGGCGAGCGCGCGATCGCCCACGACGAGAGCCTGCACTCCTTCTACTCCTGGCTGCTGTATCGCGGGCAAGGGTACGTCCACAACCCGATGATGCACGGCCCCCTGCAGTTCCACATGCTGGCGCTGACGTATTTCATCCTGGGGGCCAGCGACACGACCGCCCGCGTCCCCGCGGCGCTCTTTGGAATCACCGCGGTCCTGCTGCTGTGGGTTTTCCGCCGCTGGCTGGGGCGGATCGGGGCGCTGATCGCCTCCCTGTTCATGGTGATCTCCCCCTTCATGCTGTATTACTCGCGCTACGTCCGCAACGAGGCCTTCACCGTCGTCTGGGCCCTGCTGATGTTCTACGCGATCGCCAGGTTCTTCGAGACGCGCCAGACGAAGTGGCTCTACCTGCTGACGATCGCCACGGTCCTGAACTACGACACGGAAGAGACCGCCTATATCTACGTTGCCCTGGCCATGCTCTTCCTGGGTCTCCAGCTGCTGATCTCGCTCCTGCAGTCCCCATGGCCGAACGCCGGGCGCCGCAGGACGTTTTCGTATCTGGCTTCCCTGGGGATCGCGCTTCTGGTCGTGGCCGGCTGGTTCCTGGCCTACGGGCGGATGTCCGCGGGTTCCCTCCTGGGCGGCACGGCCGTCCCGGCCAATCCCAATGCCCCGGCGGCGGCGGCGGCGGGCGGGATTCTCGGGATGCAGCTGTGGGCGCTGGGGGTCGGGGCCGTTGCGCTGGCCGTGTTCGTGGCCGCGGTGGTGATTGCGCTGCGCGACTTCGGCGCTTCCTTCCGGCCGCGGTTCCCCGCCTGGGACCTGCTGATTATCCTGGGGACCTTTGTCCTTCCGCAGCTCACGGCCTTTCCCGAGAGCGCCCTGGGATGGAACTCGCTGGACTACTCGAACGCCGGGCTGCTCCACACGGCGATCATCTTTCTCCCGCTCCTGGCGGTCTCCATCATCATCGGCCTGTGGTGGGACCGCAAGCTGTGGCTCATCAACGCGGTCATCTTCTACAGCCTGTTCATCGTTTTCTATACGACCTTCTTCACCAATGGGGGCGGTCTGGCCAGCGGCCTGGTCGGTTCCCTGGGATACTGGCTGGAGCAGCAGGGCGTCCGCCGCGGAAGCCAGCCCTGGTATTACTACCTCCTGGTGACCATCCCGATCTACGAGTACCTTCCCGCCCTGGCTTCGCTCGTGGCGGGCTATTTCGGGCTGCGCCAGCTGTTCCGGCGCGCCCCGGCCGACCGCGAGGAAGGACCGGCCGCCGCGAACGCGGCCGACCCGCCGGACGGTCCCGCGCCTGCCGTGGAATGGAAACTTCTGGAGCCGCCGGCGGCGCTCCCGGAGAGCGCGGCCCAGGCTTACCGCTTCAACCTGCCGGGATTTTTGGGCTACTGGAGCGTGGCCTCGCTTCTGGCCTACACCGTGGCCGGAGAGAAGATGCCCTGGCTGACGGTCCATATCGTTCTGGCCATGATCCTGCTGGGGGGCTGGGCGCTCGGCCGCATCTGGGAGCAGACCGACTGGCGCCAAGGGGTAAAGTCGTGGGGCTGGCTGGGGCTGGTGGTCCTGCCGCTGACGGTGTATGGCTGGGTCCTGGCGATCCTGGATCTTCTGGGCACGGCTCCGCCCTTTGCGGGCTCCACGCTCGATCAGCTCCAGGCGACGACCGGATTTGTGGAGGCGCTGGTCTTCGCGGTCCTGGGCACGGCGCTCATGGTCCGGCTGTGGAGATCCCGTCCGCCCGCGGTGTGGGGCCGGATGGTGACGCTGGAGCTGTTCGGGCTCCTCGCGGTCCTGACCCTGCGCGCCGGCTGGATGGCCAGCTACATCAATCTGGGGGACGGCAAGGAATTCATCGACTACGCCCACTCGACCCAGAGCGTCAAGACCATCATGGCCGAGGTGCAGGAGCTCTCGCAGAGGACGAACGACGGGCTGGGGATCGAGGTGGCCTACGACGATCTCGTCTCCTGGCCGTTGACCTGGTATCTGCGGGACTACCCGAACCAGCGCTACTTCGGGGATGAGCCCACGCGCGACCTGGAGAACGCCCCCATCGTCCTGGTGGGCTCCGGGAACATCGAGAAGGTCGATCCGCTGCTAAGCTCGACCCACTACAGCTTTGACTACATCCGCATGTCCTGGCCGATGCAGGAGTACTTCAACCTGGATTCCGGGAGGCTCCTGGCCGCGCTCGAAAGCGCCCAGTACCGCCAGGCGATCTTCAACATCTGGTTCAACCGCGACTACACCCTCTACGGCACGCTCACCGGCGTGAACTACGACATCTCGCACTGGCCGGTCTCGGAGAGCATGCGCGTCTATATCCGCAAGGACATTGCCAACCAGATCTGGCAGTACGGCGCGGCGCCGGCCGCGGCCGCCGCGGCCGCCGATCCGTATGCCAAGGGCCAGATCACGCTCGCCGCCGCGGCCGTCTGGGGCGCGGCGGGCAGCGAGCCCGGGCAGCTCCAGAACCCCCGAGGGATCGCCGTCGCCCCGGACGGCTCGATCTACGTGGCCGACACTGACAACAGCCGCATCGAGCACTTTGACCGCTCGGGGAACCTGCTCGAGGCGTGGGGCACCTTCGCCGATTCGAGCAAGGGGCCGGCGCCCGGAGGGACGTTCGACCAGCCGTGGGGCGTGGGCGTCGCGCCCGACGGGAACGTGTTCGTCGCCGACACCTGGAACTACCGCATCCAGGAGTTCACCGCGGACGGCAAGTTCGTGCGCATGTGGGGCTCGTCCGGCCAGGCGAATACCCCGACCGGCTTCTACGGCCCGCGGGACGTGGCGGTCGACTCCAAGGGCCGGGTCTATGTGGCGGACACGGGCAACAAGCGCATCGTCGTCTTTGACGAGAACGGCAACTACCTGGCCCAGATCGGGTCGGGAGGATTTGGGCCCGGGCAGCTGGACGAGCCCGTGGGCATTGCCCTGGGGCCGGACGGCGAGCTGTATGTGGCGGACACCTGGAACCAGCGCGTCCAGGTGTTCCGCGAGACCAGCACGAACTCGTGGACCTACGACCGCCAGTGGGCGATCGCCGGGTGGAACGGGCAGTCGCTCGACAACAAGCCCTTCCTCGCCGTCGGATCGGACGGGCGGGTGTATGTGACCGACCCGCAGGCCTACCGGGTGATCGTGTTCAACTCCCAGGGCGGGTTCCTATATACCTGGGGGGACTACGGCACGGGATCGAACGCGTTCAAACTCCCGGTGGGGATCCAGGTGGATTCCCAGGGAAGCGTCTGGGTTGTCGATTCGGGCAACGGCCGCGTCATGCAGTTCCAGCCTCCCAGCACACCGTAGCCGCGGGCAATGGAGACGGAAGTCCTCGGCCCGGCGGGGCGCACCCCCGCCGGTTTGTATTGGCGGCTGGGTCCCGTTCGATGAGGGTCCCTTTTGGGCGAAAATGATGGCAAAATTATTTCGACGTGGAATTTCGGTAATATCTTTGGCTAATGGAGGTCGACCCAAATAGCGGGTGAGATAGAAACCTGGCCAACTGTTGAGAATTGCCTATTCTGATGCAATTATCCGGTTAAATTCGGGTTGAGATTGCTTTGTCGCTTTAGGAATAAACTTGCTCAACCATCACTTATCGTCGTGGCCAAGGCCGGAGTCCAGCGGGATCAAGATGCCACAAGATATCAACATCCTTACCTTCCCGCTTCCCCTTCGCTTGGGAAGGGTTAACTGCTACCTGATCCATACCAGTTCAGGTCATGTCCTCATTGATACAGGCGGCTCCAATGCGCGCAAAGAGCTGCGCACAGAACTCGAAAGCGCCGGCTGCATGCCGGGCTCTCTCAACCTCATTATTCTCACGCATGGGGACTTCGACCATATCGGGAGCGCAGCTTTCCTCCGCTCCGCTTACGGCACCAGCATCGCCATGCACCCTGCCGATGCGAGTATGGCCGAGTGCGGAGATATGTTCGTGAACCGAAAGAAACCTATTTTCCCCATCCGAGCCCTGGTCCGTCTCTTCACGGGGTTTGGGAAATCCGAGCGATTCACCCCCGATATTCTCCTCGAGGAGGGATACGACCTTTCTCAATACGGTCTTGAGGCGAAGGTCATCTCTCTTCCTGGGCATTCCAGGGGGTCCATAGGCATCTTGACCGTTAGCGGAGATTTGTTCTGCGGCGATCTCTTCGAGAACACGAAAGGGCCGGCCCTCAATTCCCTTATGGACGATGCCTCGGCCGCACATGACAGTGCCTCTAGCCTGGAGGGGCTAAAAATCAAAGCCGTCTATCCCGGGCACGGCCAACCCTTCGCACTGGAGCTGCTTGCGAGCGGTGCACCTTAGAACGGCCAACCATTCGCTGCAGCGACCCATCCGTGCCAGGCACTACGGTGCACCCATATTTACGCGCCGACCCGGACACATTCGAGCAAGAACGTGGATACCTAACGAACGGGTACTTGTCTGCTAAAGGGTAAATGTCTCTCCTTGATTGTCCTACCCACCAGCGGTGAACGCTCGCGGTTAAGCCTCAGTCTATGAAGGGTATCGATTTTTCCTGATTCGGACCCACTCTTGACGTTCCCATCCTTCGCTAGCCCACTCAGCTTTGCAAACCTTCATTATTTTGTGAAAGCCGGAAACCTCCGAATGAGAGCCATGAACAAATTGGCAACTGCGCCGGCAGGATTCGACACCAGCGCAGCACCGAAACAAAATACCGCTGCGGCAATAAGGCCGGGTTCTACCCGATTGCCTCCGCTCAAAATGGAGAAGGCGATCAGTAATTGAAAAGCAATGAGAATTCCGGCAGGATACGGTTTCTCAAGGTTCCACGACTCGGGAACATTATCTTTCAAACACGCCACTAGGGATCCCCTGCGGGGGCCGGGTCAGCGCCAGTCCCCTCCGGGGGCATCCGGGTTGAGGCCAATTGCCCGCATCCGGCCTCGATCTCCAGGCCGCGGCGCAGGCGGACCGTCGCCGGGATGCCGGCCGCTTTCAGCGTCTCGAGGAAGGCGCGCGCGGTTTCCCGATCCGAGGGGGATCCTTCGTATTCCCGGGTCGGGTTCAAGGGAATCAGGTTGACATGGCAGAGCAGCCCTCGCAGGCGCTGCGCGAGCAGGGAGGCCTGGGCCGGGTCATCGTTAACCCCGCGGATCAGGGCCCACTCAAAGGAGATCCGGCGGCGGGTGGCCTGCACGTACTCCCGGCAGGCGCGCAGGAGAACGTCGAGCGGGTAGCGCCGGTTGACGGGCAAGAGCCGGGAGCGGAGATCGTCGCTGGCCGCGTGAAGGGACACCGCCAGGTTGATCTGCCGGCCTTCCTGCGCCAGCCGGCGGATTCCCGGCACGATCCCCACGGTCGAGAGGGTGACGCGCCGCGCCCCGAAGTTCATCCCCTCGGGGTGGTTGAGCGTGTCCACCGCCCCCAGGGTCGCGTCGTAGTTGTGGAACGGCTCGCCCATCCCCATGACGACGATGTTGGAAAGCCGGCGCTCGTCCCGGGAGAGCCGGCGCGAGAGGTCCAGGACCTGCGCCAGGATCTCACCCCGCGAGAGGTTGCGGCCGAATCCCATTTGCCCCGTGGCGCAGAAGACGCAGCCCATGGCACAGCCGGACTGGGTTGAGATGCAGGCGGTCTGCCGCCGGTCGTAGGTCATGAGGACCGTTTCAATGGAGGCGCCGTCCCGCAGCCCATACAGGATCTTCAGGGTCTGCCCGTCGCCGGAGCCGGACTCACGCAGAGGGCGGATCAGCTGGAAATCGAAGGACCGGCCGAGCCGCTCGCGAAGGGGGAGCGGCAGGTCGGTCATCTCGTCCGGGGAGGAAGCCCAGCGCGAGAAGAGATGGTGCCAGACCTGCTGGGCCCGGTAGGGCGGCTCTCCCCAACCGGCCAGGGTGCTTTCCAGTTGTTCCAGCGTCAGGTCGAGGATCGCAGCCTGCGGCATGGAGAGCTCCAGAGAGGGGGGAACCCGGCCTCAGCCGGAACCGAGCTGGGCGCTCCACTCCTGGACCAGCTCGGGCAGCCCGGCGAAAACCCACGTCGGCCGGATGGCCGAATCCCGCAGCTGGACGGCGGTGGTGACCCCGCTGAGCACCAGGATGCTCGCGATCCCCGCCCTGTGCGCGCCCAGGATATCTGTCTCCAGGCGGTCTCCCAGCCCAGCCGTTTGGCCCGCCGGGACGCCCAGCCGCTCGATCGCCAGCTGGTACATCAGCGGCTCCGGCTTCCCGATGATGGTCGGCTGGCGGCCGGAGCCCGTCGCCAGGGCCGCCAGGACGGCGCCGTTCCCCAGGGTGATCCCGCGCTCGGTCGGAAAGGTGGCGTCGTTGTTCGTGCCGATGAAGCCTGCGCCCCGGCGAATGTTCAGGGTTCCCCCCGCCAGCTTCTCCCAGGTCAGCGCCCGGTCCATTCCGCAGACGACGTAATCCGCGTCCAGGTCCTCGAGGTCGGCGATCCGGAATCCTCCGGCCGCGAGGGCGGACCGGATTCCCTCCTCGCCGATCACAAAGATCTTGGCGCCGGGCGTGGCGGTCCGGGCCAGGTACAGGGCGGTGGCCTGAGCCGAGGTCAGGATCTCCTCCTCGGAGACCTGCGCGCCCAGGCCCTGGAGTTTCTGCCGATAGGAGGCGGGGGTGAGCGTCGGGTTGTTCGTGGCTAGGACCAGGCGGATGTCCCGGTCCCTCAGGAAGCGGAAGAACTCCGCCATTCCCGGGTTGGCGGCGGAGCCGTGCCAGAGCACTCCGTCCATATCCACGATCAGGGCCCGGAGGCGGGCCAGGCTGGGCGCCGCCTCCGGCCCGCTTGGGGTTTGCATGAGAAAAAAATCCCCTATCGGGGACTACTTCTCCTTCTTCGCCGGCTTCTCCCGGTCTTCCAGGACCCGGTCCACGATCCCGTACTTCACGGCGCCTTCCGCGTCCATGAAGTAGTCGCGCTCCGTGTCGCGCTCGATCACCTCCAGCGGCTGGCCGGTGTGCTTGACCATGATGGTATTGAGGCGGTCGCGCAGGCGGAGAATTTCCCTGGCCTGGATCTCGATGTCGCTGGCCTGCCCCTGGGCGCCGCCGAGGGGCTGGTGCACATGCACCGTCGCATGCGGCAGCGCGAAGCGCGAGCCCTTGGACCCGGCGGCCAGAAGGACCGTCCCGAAGGAGGCCGTCACGCCGACGGCGTAGGTCTCGATCGGGTTGGAGATCTGCTGCATGGTGTCGTAGATGGCCAGCCCGGCGTAGATTCCGCCGCCCGGGCAGTTGATCCACATCTGGATTTCCTTTTCGGGATCCTCGCGGTTCAGATACAGCAGCTGGGCGACCACGAGGTTCGCGATCTGGTCGTTGATCGGGGTGCCCAGGAAGATGATCCGTTCCCGCAGCAGCAGCGAGTAGATGTCGTAGGCGCGCTCGCCGCGGCTGGTGGTCTCAATCACCATCGGCACCACATCCATCGGGTTCGGGAAAGTCATTGCGTACCTCCAGGAGATGCCGGCGCGTCGGCGGGAGAGGTTTCCGCGACGGCCGGAGCCGGCTCTTCCGGAGCCGGAAGCGGCGGGGCCTCCCCTTTGCCGATCGCGATAATTCGTTCGATGACCTTGTCATTAAGCATGTCTTCGTAGATCATTCCGTGCAGCGCGGGATCCCGGAGCATCTTTTCCATTTGTTTGGGATCCGCCTTGCCCTGCACCGAGTCGAGGGTGGTGCGCACCCGCTGGTCCACTTCCTCCTGCGGGACCTCGAGATGCTCCTTTTCGGCCAGTTCCGCCAGATACAGGCCGCGGCGCAGGCGCTCGCGGGCTTTGGGCTCGAGCTCTTTTTCCAGACCCGGGCGTCCTTCCGTCCGGCCCTTCAAGTACGTTTCCAGGCTGACGCCCTCGCGCTCCAGGGAGCGGCGCAGCGACTCGATCTGCCGGTCGATCTCCTCGCGCAGGATGACCGCGGGGTAGCGCACGGACCCGTCCTGGATCATCGCATCGATCACCCGGGTGGCATACGCGCCTTCCGCATCGTTCTTCACCCTCGCCTCGAGGCCGGCCCGCACCCCGCTCCGCAGCTCCTCGACGGTCGCATACTCACTCACGGCCTTGACCACATCCTCGCTCCACTCCGGGACGCGGCGCGCTTTGACGGCCAGGGCGGTCAGCGAAAGGCGGGCGCGGACCGCCTGCAGGTTCGACACGGGGAAGGAGTCGGGGTAGGTGAAGTCCACTTCCCGGCTTTCCCCCTCGGCGATTCCGATGAGGGCCGCGCCGGCCCCGGGGAACCGGCCTCCCAGGTCTTCATTCAGGTCCAGTTCCTCCCCCGCACCGCCCGCGGAACCGGACTTGGCGGCGGGCAGAGGCGAGAGCTTGCCCTCCGCGTCGAGGGCCTGGACCCGGACCTTGGCGGCCAGGACGTCCCCGGCCTCGGCCGGGCGGGTCACCGGTTCGAGGATCGCCTGGGACTGCCGCAGGTTCTCCATCATCCGCTCCACCTCCTCGTCCGGCACCGCCGGCATCTCGAAGGGGACGCGAACCTGGCGGTAGTCTCCCAAAACGACTTCGGGTACCAGCGGGACGGTGAATTTCAGCACCAGCGGCTGGTGGGAGACGATGTCCTGCAGCGTTCCCGCCCGGGCCGGATCAAGGCCGCTTTCGTCCAGGGCCTTTCGATACACTTCCGGGCCGACCAGATCCACGGCCTCCTCGAAGACCGCCTCCTGCCCGAGGTGGGCCACGACCACGGCATACGGCGCCTTGCCCTTGCGAAAACCGGGAATGCCTCTGCGCTGGGCCAGCTTGCGGGCCGCCCGCTTCATGGCCCCTTCCAGCACCTCGGCTTCCGCCTCCACCGTGAGGGTCGCCTCACACTCCCCCGTCTGTTCGACCTGGGTCTTCATGCGCTCCGACAGCTTCCTTTCTCTGCGAGATGGGCCGGGCCGCACGCCGTAGCGTTCCCTCTCGGCCGGCCCGCTCCGGACGACCAGCAGATTCCGCTGGTGGGGAAGGAGGGACTTGAACCCTCACGCCTTGCGGCACATGATCCTAAGTCATGCCTGTCTGCCAGTTCCAGCACTTCCCCGTAAAGCGGATTATAACCGCCGCAAGGCAAAGCCCAAAGACCCCCGACCGCCGCCGAAGCGGCGCAAGCGGAAGAGAGAGGAGCACGATGGACCTGGGAACGATCCAACCCGTCGACATCGATCAACAAGTCCAGCAGGCCTACCTCGACTATGCCATGAGCGTCATCGTGGCGCGCGCCCTGCCCGACGCGCGGGACGGACTCAAGCCCGTCCAGCGGCGGATCCTGTATGCCATGCACGACATGAATATGCACCCGGGCGGAGACTTCAAGAAGTCGGCGCGCATCGTCGGCGAGGTTCTCGGCAAATACCACCCCCACGGGGATCTGGCGGTCTATGAGGCCATGGCCCGGATGGCGCAGAATTTCTCGCTGCGCTACCCCCTGGTCGAGGGCCAGGGCAACTTTGGATCCGTGGACGGGGATGAGCCGGCCGCCATGCGATACACCGAGGCGCGGCTGGCCAGCCTCGCGGCCTCGCTGCTCGCGGACATTGAGAAAGAGACCGTCCCCTTCAGCCCCAACTTCGACGGCACGCTGCGCGAGCCGGAAGTCCTGCCCTCCGCGGCCCCCAACCTCCTGATCAACGGGGCCACGGGCATTGCGGTGGGCATGGCGACCTCCGTCCCGCCGCACAACCTGGGCGAGGTGTGCGAGGCCCTGATCTTCATGCTCCGCTCGTGGACGCGGACCAGGGAGATCACCACCCAGGAGCTGCTCCGGTTTATCCAGGGGCCGGATTTTCCCACCGGCGGGCTGATCCTCGACCGGCCCGGGCAGGAGGAGGGGCTTTCGGCCGCGTACGGCTCGGGGCGAGGCAAGATCACCGTGCGCGCCCGGGCGCACTGGGAGGAGGGCGGGAAGGGGCGGGGGCGAATCGTGGTCACGGAACTGCCCTACCAGGTGAACAAGTCCGCGCTGCTGGAGAGGATCGCGCAGCTCGCGCGCGAGGGCGCGCTGGCAGGGATCGCCGATCTGCGCGATGAGTCGGACCGGCAGGGAATGCGGATCGTTATCGAGCTGACCCGCTCCTCGGACGCGGAAGGCGTGCTGAAAAAGCTCTACCGGCACACCCCGATGGAGACCACGTTCAGCATCATCCTCTTGGCCCTGGTCCAGGGCGAACCCCGGCTGCTCACGCTCAAGCAGGCCCTGCGGGTGTTCCTCGACCACCGGCTGGAGGTCATCCAGAAGAGGAGCGCGTTCGATCTGTCGCGGGCCCGCGAGAGAATGGTGATCCTCCAGGGCCTGCGCGTCGCCCTCAAGAACCTGGAGGAAGTCGTGCGCCTGATCCGCAGCGCGCCCACGGCTCTGGAAGCGAGGGAGCGCCTGCAGAAGCGCTACCGGCTGACCGTGGTCCAGGCCGAGGCCATTCTCGACACGCCTCTGCGCCGGCTGGCGGCGCTGGAGCGCGAGAAGATCGAGCAGGAATACAAGGAGAAGGTCGCCCTGATGGAGTCGCTGGAGCGCCTCCTGGGCTCGCCCAAGCTGCAGCGCGAGACGTTGATCGAGGAGCTCAAGCAGCTGCAGCAGCGCTTCGGGGACCCGCGCCGCACGGCCATCCTGGCCGACGGGGAGAAGCTCCGCAGCCTGTCCCTGGCCGCGCCGGCCGCCCGCGCCCGGGAGATGGTCTGGGTCACCCTGACCGAATCCGGCCTGCTCTCACGCGGGGGCTCATCCCGCCAGCCGCTCGAGCTCCCTCAGGCGCCGCTCCAGGCGGCGCTGCGGGCCGGCAGGGGGGACACCCTGTGCCTGCTCACGGAGGATGGGAGGCTGGCCGCGCTTCCCGTCGAAGCGGTGCCGGAGGGGGAAACCCGCGCCTCGGGTCTGCACTTCTCGGCCCTCTGCGGCCTGGAAGAGGCGAGCAAAGTGGCGACCATGGCGGCCGTGCCGCCTCCCTCGAAAGGACGCGAGGGATACCTCACGCTGGTCACCCGGCGGGGGATGGTGAAGCGGCTGCGCCTGCAGGATCTCCCGCGGCCCTCGGCGCCGGTGGCGTCGGTGATCAAGATCGGGAAGGAAGATTCCCTGGGGTGGGCGTGGGTGACGGACGGCGGGCAGGAGCTGGTGCTCGTGACCCAGGCGGGCATGAGCATCCGCTTCCGCGAGGACGCGGTCCGGCCCATGGGCCTCCCGGCGGCCGGGGTGGCGGCGATCCGGCTGGGGGGAGCGGGCGACCGGATGGCCTGGGCCGGGGCGGTTCCGCCGCGCGGGGATCTGCTCCTCATGGGGGAAGACGGCCGCGCGAAGCGCGTGGCGATTTCGGAGTTCCCGCGGCAGGCGCGCAACGGCGTGGGGACGAAGGCGTGGAAGAGCGAGGCCGGAGGCCGCCTGGTGGGCGCCGCGGCCGGGCTGGCCGAGACGCGGATCCTGGTCGGACTGCGCGGGGCCGCCGCACAGACCGTGCGGCTCGGAGACTTCCCGCGCCGCAAGCGGACGGCGGAGCCAACCCGTCCCGCCGCGCTCAAGGGGCGCAAGGTCACCGCGCTGATCGCGCTGGACAGCCCGGTTCCGGGTGCGGGCGAGAAGCACCGCGCTCCTTCTGGCTCCGGAGGGAAGTCGAAAAAGGCCGGGCCGTCCCGGGCGCGGAAAACGAAGCGCCCGGCGGAGGCCAAGGCCTCGGGCCGGGCGAGAGGCTGAAAGACGCCCGCAGCGTCTCAGGAGGAGGAGAGAGTAAAGAAGCTGTAGTGGTACTGGATCAAACCGGCCCGCAGCGCGATGGTGTCGTTCCCGTCCGTAACCTGGCCCGCGGTGCTGGTCGCCGTCCAGTTGAACTGGCGGTAGTTGCTGTCCCCGCTGCGGGAGGTCACCGTGAACGCGCCGCTGGGGAGCGAGTTGGTCAGGAAGTCCTGGTACCAGGCCGTGATCGAGGTCGTGCCCACGATCGTGCTGTCGGCCGTGGTCTGGGCGGCGTTGCTCTGGTAGAGCGCCAGGATGGTCGCGACGTCGTGCGAGTTCCAGGCCGCGACCAGGCGGTCGACCATGTCCGTGGGGGCGGGAGCCGCGCCCCACTTGAAGTTCGCGATGGTGTTCCACCAGGAAATGTATGCGGACTGCCGCGCGTAGTCCCAGGCGAAGAAGTTCGCCCCGGTGAGTTTCAGCGTCTCGGCCTCCTGGAGAAAGGCGGTCAGATCCGCGGTCGTCGGCTTCCACTTGCCGTTGGGATAGCAGGGGCCGGTGGGAAAGACCGGGAGCGAGGGCTTGAGGGCCGTCAGCTCCTTGACCGACTCCTGCAGCTGGGCCGCGGGATCGTGCGCATCTTCCCAGTAGACCTGGGGCATGTTGAAATTGCACTTGGCCAGAAAGGTGCTCCAGGGGAAAGTCTTGTGGACGTTCGGGTAGCGGAAAGAGCTCAGCGCGATGGGAGTATTGGGAAGGCCGGCGCGCAGCGCCTTTACGTAGGTGGCCGCCGGGGTCGCCATGCCGCTCTTCTCGAACTCGCTCTCCGCGTCGATCACGTAGCCGTCCAGCCCGAGCGCCTTGGTGCGGCTGACGGCGATCTTGGCCTCGCCCGCGGGATTGATGCCGTAGATGTAGTGCCAGCCCCAGGGACTGACCCCGCGGGCGCGCAGCTCGGAGACCACGGGGGGCAGGAGGTCATGGCCCTTGGCGTCGATGTTGTAGGCGTAGGGACCGTCCGCAATCTTCAGGAGGACGTGCGACAGGCCGGCGGACGCGGCCGCCGAGGCGATCTTGGAGGCGCTTCCGCCGTCGCAGTTCGGGATCTGCCAAATGAAGAAACCCTTCCCAACCAGCGCCATTTCGGCCTCCGCCAAGGAAAAAGAACCCCAGAGAGCCCGGGCACGTGTCGCGCGGGAGGGACCTGCCGGTCCCGCCTCTCCAGGGGCTCTGGACTGGAAAGTGCAACCTGCGTGCCAGCCCCGCTCGTGAGCCCCTACCCGACGGCAAAACCCGGCCTGGGCGCGGAAGGCCGGGAACTGGCCGTTTCGCCAGGGTATACTTGGGCTGTCGCCTGGAAGCGTCCATGAAACTGGAAACTCTCCTCGAATGCCTGCCGGATCTTCTCCCTTCGGAGAGGGAGATGATCGAGCGGGCCTACGCCGTTGCCGAGCGCGCCCACCAGGGTCAGTTCCGCGTCTCGGGCGAGCCCTACGTCCAGCACTGCCTGGCGGTGGCAAAGATCCTGGCCGATTTTGGCGTCCCCGCTACGACCATTGCCGCGGGGCTCCTGCACGACACGGTCGAAGACGGCGGGGTGACGCTGAAGGAGATTGAGGCCCAGTTCGGAAAAGAGGTCGCCCAGCAAGTGGACGGGGTCACCAAGCTGACCCATCTCCCCAGGGTTTCGGAGGGGGACGGCCGGAAGGCGGAAGTCCTGGAAGCTCCCCGCCGGAAGGACATGGATGTCGAGAGCCTGCGAAAGATTTTCCTGGCCATGGGGGATGACGTGCGCGTCGTCATCATCAAGCTGGCGGACCGCCTTCACAACATGCGGACGCTCAGCCACCTCGAGCCGGACCGCCGGGTGCGCATCGCCCAGGAGACGCTGGAGATCTTCGCTCCCCTCGCCAACCGGCTCGGCATGTGGCAGATGAAGGGGGAGCTGGAGGATCTCGCCTTCCGTTACGTCAACCCGGAGGTGTACAAGGAGATTGCCGGAAAGCTGGATGAGCGCCGGGCCGACCGCGAGGCCAAGATGGAGGAGATCGTCCGGCGCCTCAAGGAGCTGCTGGCCGAGGCGGGACTAACGGCTGAGGTCACGGGGCGCCCCAAGCACATCTACTCGATCTACCGCAAGATGCTCCGCAAGGGGGTGGCGTTCGAGTCGGTCCACGATGTCCGCGCAGTGCGCATCATCGTCCCGGACATCCCCAGCTGCTATGTGAGCCTGGGCGTCATCCACAACCACTGGTCCCCCCTGCCGGGCGAGTTTGACGACTACGTTGCCTCGCCCAAGGACAACTTCTACCAGTCCCTGCACACCGCCGTGGTCTACGACGACGGCAAGACCATCGAGGTCCAGATCCGCACCCCGGAGATGCACCAGAACGCCGACCTGGGAATCGCCGCCCACTGGCGGTACAAGGAAGGGGGGCGGCGGGACGAATCCTTCGAGCGCAGGATCCTGTGGCTGCGCAGCCTCATGGACTGGCGCCAGGAAGTCCAGGACGCGGGCGAGTTCGTCGATGCGCTCAAGTCCGATGTCTTCCAGGACCGCGTGTATGCCTTCACCCCCAAGGGCGATGTGATCGACCTGCCCGCCGGCTCTACCGCCATCGACTTCGCTTACCACGTCCACACCGAGATCGGCAATCGCTGCCGGGGAGCCCGCATCAACGGCAAGCTCGTTGCCCTGGACTACCGGCTGAGGACGGGCGATCAGGTCGAGATCGTCACCACCCGCAGCGGAGGGCCGAGCCGCGACTGGCTCAACCCGGACCTGAGGCTGGTGCGCTCGCAGCGCGCGCTCAGCAAGATCCGCCAGTGGTTCAAGCGGCAGGATCAGGACCAGCGCATTTCCGAAGGACGGGAGATCGTCGAACGCGAGCTGCGGCGTCTGGGCGTGGAGGGCGTCACGCTGGAAAGCCTGGGCAAGAGCCTGGGGTACGGCAGCCTGAACGAGTTCCTGGCGGCGGTCGGGTCGGGAGACATCACCGCCGCCCGCATCGTGGCCAAGATCCTGGAGACGGAGGCCGGGGCCCTGGAGGAATTTCCGGCCCTCACGCTCCCCTCCGAGGTCACCACCCCCGACGTGAACATCACCGGACTCCGGGGAATGCTGACCTCCATGGCCCGCTGCTGCAAGCCGGTCCCGGGGGACCCGATCGTCGGCTATGTCACCCGCGGCCGCGGGGCCACCATCCACCGCACGGACTGCCCCAACATCCTGCGCGTCCGCGACAAGGAGCGGCTGGTCCGCGTCTCCTGGGGGCGCCCGGCGCGGACCTACCCGGTGGCCGTGCGGGTCACCGCCTACGACCGGGAGGGGCTGCTCCGGGATGTGTCCACGGTCGTTGGGGAAGAGCACATCAACCTGAGCAATGTGGTCTCCTCGATCAAGGCCCACCTGGCCATGATCGACCTGGTCATGGAGGTCACGGACCTGGGCCAGCTGAGCCGGGTCCTCAACCGCGTCGAGGCCTTGCCCAATGTCATGGAAGCCCGGCGGGTGCGGGCCGGCTGAGCGGCCTCCATTCCTTCCTTTCCTTCAGCCTGAGGCGAAGAAACCATGGACCCCCTGCTGAGCGTGGAAGCGGCGCGCGAACGCGTGCTCAAGGAATTCACCAGCCTGCCGGCCGAGACGGTCGGCTTGCGGGAGGCCCTGGGCAGGGTGCTGGCGGGGGACCTGGCGGCACGCCAGGACCTGCCTCCTTTCTCCAACTCCTCGATGGACGGATATGCGCTGCGGGCCGGGGAGATCCGCGGCGCCTCGGCCCGGAACCCCATCCGGCTCCGGGTGGTGCTGGAAGTGCCGGCGGGCACCTCGCCGGCCGCCCCGCTGCCGCCGGGCGCAGCGGCCCGGGTGATGACCGGGGCGCCCATCCCTGCGGGAGCCGACTGCGTCGTCCCCATGGAGCAAACCGATCTGGGCTCCAGCCCCGCGGCCCTTCCCTCAGAAATCGGAATCCTGACCGCGATCCCGGCGGGCGCGAACGTTCGGCCCGCCGGGTTCGACCTCCGGGCGGGAGAAACGGTTCTCTCGCGCGGGGCCCGGCTGCGGCCGCAGGAGATCGCCCTGCTGGCCAGCCTGGGGGAAAGCTCGATCGCGGTCACCCGGCGGCCCAGGATCGCCGTCGTCTCCACCGGAAGCGAGCTGGTCCCTGTGGGGCGCTCGCTGCGGCCGGGGGAAATCTTCGAAAGCAACTCCTGGATGCTGGGGGGCCTGGTCAGCGAGCTGGGGGCCCAGCCGATCCTGCTGGACATTGCGCCGGATGATCCGGCGGAGGTCGGGCTGAGATTCGACACCGCGGTGGAGCGGGGCGCCGATCTGATCCTTTCCTCCGCGGGCGTGTCCGTCGGAGAGTACGACTACGTGCGGCCGGTCGTTGAAAAGAGAGGGCGCCTGTCGTTCTGGAGGGTGAACCTTCGTCCCGGGAGGCCCTTGGCCTTCGGGCGCTACCGGGGCGTCCCCCTCCTGGGTCTGCCGGGGAATCCGGTTTCCTCGTTCGTCACCTTCGAACTGTTCGCCCGGCCCGCGATCGCCGCCCTGCTCGGAAGTGTCCCCCGGCCGAGGCCCCGGGTCACCGCGCGCCTGGACCAGGACCTCGATTCGGACGGGAGGGAATCCTATCTGCGCGCGCAAGCTCAGTGGGATTCCGGCCAGTGGAAGGTCGGGCTCAGCGGAAGCCAGGAGTCCTCCGCGCTGTCGGCGCTCTCCCGCGCCAATTCCCTAATTCGCCTGCCCGCCGGAACCACGCATGTTCCCGGCGGATCGCCCGTGGAAGTGTGGCTGCTGGAAGACTAGCCGAAGGCGGCGCGGCTGCGCCCGGGAGCAGGAGAAAAGCGGTCTGAATTCCTCGCGCCAAGGGTTCCGCCCTCGGCGCCGCCGCAGGCGAAACATGTGCCTTGACAAATCCATCGGGCATGATATGTTTTTACTCGTGAAACCGGTTACACGGCAGCCGAAAACGGAGGATTTAAGGAGGCGCAATGCCTAGGATCCGCTGTCGCTACCTCGACTGCGTATTCCTCGAGGAGGGATACTGCGGCGCGGCTGCCACCGAACTCGACCCGGACGCCGGCTGCCTGACCTATTCGCAGACGGAGGAAGCCGAAGCCCCGCAGGAATGGCAGGGAGAAGAGGTGGGCGAGGAATGGGAGGACGAGGAGGAGGGCTTCGAGGTCGAGGAGGAGGAAGAAGAAGAAGAGGCCTGGGACGAAGATGAGGAGGAGGAAACCTAGCCCGGACCTTTTGGAACCGGGGACGGAACCCGATCCGCAGTCTTCATCTCAGGCGAGCGCAGGCTCGCCTCATTTTTTGGCGTGCCCGGCCGGGCCCTCTTCCTCACCCGGGCGGCTCGGCCGCCCCTCGGCGCGGCATCGTGGCCAGACGCCAGAGGATCCTGAGGGTGGATCCGTAGCGGATCACGACGCCGTGCCTGCGGTTCTCGAGGATCCGGCGCGCCAGAGTGGAAGCCACCGCCTCGACGGGGGAAGCGATGGCCCGCAGGATCCGCTGGTCCCTGCGCCACGCCTCTTCCTTGCCCCGGTACTGGTCCCGGATGAGGTCGGTGAGCACCATTCCCGGCCGGATCATGCCGAAGAGGATGTTCGTTCCCCGCAGCTCCGCGGCGAGACATTCGTTGAAGTAGTGCAGGCCGTACTTGCTGGCGCCGTAGAAGGTCAGCCCGCGCTGTTTCCGGCCGTCGCTCCCCAGCCCCTCGAAGTTGTACAGGCTCCCATGCCCCTGCGCGAGCATCCCACGCACCGCAACCCCTGACCCGTAGATCGCTCCCAGCAGGTTAGTCTCGATCACCGCCCGGATCTGGTCCGCGGGCTGCTCCCAGATCTTCGTCTGCGGGTGGCCCGCGCCGGCGTTGTTGATCCAGAGGTCCACCTCGCCGAAGCGGGCGGCGGCATGATCCCAGAGCGCCTGAAGGTCCTGCGGCCGGCGGACATCGCAGGTCCAGCCGGCGAATTGATCCGCAGAGGCGCGGGCGGCAAGCTCGGCGGTGGCCCGCTCCACCGCCTCGGCCGTCCGCCCGCTCAGCACGACCGTGGCTCCCCGGCGGGCCAGCTCGCCGGCCAGCGCATGGCCGATCCCGCGCGTGCTTCCCGTCACGACAACAACCGGATGGGATGGCATCAAATGTCCTTTCCTCGCTTGGCAGGGTTCCTCACCGATTCCCCCGCGGTCTGCCCCGCGGGCGCGCACCCAACGATATCCGCCGGCCGAGCGAATTGCGCCGGGAGGGGCAAATTAAAGGCGGAAATGCCCTGAGCGATTTGAAGAGGCTAAACAAACGGATCCGTCCGCCTCCGGCGGATCTTGGAACTCCGCATGCGGCTCAGGATGGAGCGGGCGGACCGGAGGCTTCCCGTCGGCCGCAGCCGCCGGGGGTTCAGGGCAGATGGTCCTCGATCCTCCAGCTCGGGGCGTTGTCTACCGCTACCGAGTCGGCCCCGACCAGCGCAATCCAGCTCACGCCGGGGTGAAGCGGGAACGCCCCGTTTGGTCCGAAGAACTGCAGCGGGCGGTTGTTCGCGACCACGCGCCAGTAGCCGTCCCATTCCTGCCCGTCGCGGAAGAACATCGCCTGGCCGACGCCGTCCAGGGCGATGTCATACATCTCCGTGGCCTTGGGCTGGACGACGTGCCGGTCGAACGGCACCAAGACGACAATCAGGTTCGAGACCGACAGCTGCTGCCCGGTCAGCCGGTCCGTGAGCGGGGCCATCCCTCCGCTGTCCGTTTCGGACCAGCGGAAATACTTGTCGGTGGAGGGGTCAAAGCGCCACTCGGCCCGCGCCTGGTCCGTCAGGAAGCGGACCAGGACATCCGTGGCCGGCTCTCCGCCCGCCGGGGTAGTCGGGCTGAAGGCCATCCCTCCCAGATCGGGAGTGAGGTTGGAGATCCCGTCCGCCACCGCGGCCTTGCGCAAGGCGGCCGTGTTCCCATACAGGCTGTTGATGTGCAAAGCCTGGGAAGGGTCCCGGCAGAGAGCCGGGCAGGGAGCACGGGTGGGGCTTTCCATCAGGCTCATCGGAAGGGTAGCCCGCAGGGACAGCAGGTCCACCACGCGCGAGTCGGCGCCGTTGAAGACGAGGATCGATTGGTACATCTTCTCCAGGAGCCCATCGACGATCCGCCCGGAACGGATCGGGCCGACCTTGCTCACGTCCTGGCTGAGGTAGAGGGCGTGGAAGCGGGTCTCGCCGTCCTCCTGATAGAACTCGAAAAGCAGATCGGCGTAGCTCAGGCCGGCCTGCGGCCGGGCGGTCCGGGGATAGTTAGAAACCTTGACCGCCACCATCCTGCGCTGCAGCACGCTCCGGTCCGACACGGGCAGCCCGGTGAGCGGATCGATCGCCTGAGGCGGGGCGGGGGAAGGGGCGGCGCTGGGGGACGGCGCAGGTGAGGCGAAGGCCGACGGAGCCGGAGCGGCCGACGGCGAGGCTGCCGCTTGCGGGAGGGCCTGCGCTGGGGCGGTGGCGCTCTCCGGATTCGCCCCCGCCGCGGCGGCGGGGATCGGGATCTTTTCGCAGCCCTGCGACCCTAGCAGGAGGACGGCGGCCAGCAGGGCGGCCCATCTTGCCAGCGGCTGAGGGTCAGGGGTCTGATTTCTGTACCTGGGCACGCCGATACTTTCCATTTCTTGCGCACGCCCGGCGGGCGGGTCATGGGAACCGCATGGTGAATCGCCACAGCCTCGCCGAAGGGACGGTGAGGGAGGTCTTGCCGATCACCTCGATCCAGGTGCGGCCCGGCTTGAGCGCAAAGGGCTGGCCGCCCGCCCCGAAGAACTGCAAAGGCTGGGTCCCGCCGGCCCGCTTCCAGGTTCCCGGGACGGCCAGACCATCCCGGAAGAAAACCGCATGGCCGCTGCCGCTCAGGTTGATGTCCCACAGTTCCGCCGTTGTGGTCGCCCCGACAAAGTAGCTGAAGGGGACGTAGAGGACGAGGACATTGGCAACCGCCAGCTGCTGACCGGTTGTGCGGTCGGCCAGGGGGACCAGGGCTCCGGCGTCGCTCTCGGAGGAGCGCAGGTAGCTTCCGCTGCCGGGATCGTACTGCCACTGGGCCAGCGCGGCGGATGAGAATTCAACCCAGGCTCCCTGGGCCGCGCTCGCTGCGGTGGGCGCCGCCGGGTCGAACCTCATCCCGTTCAGGTTCGGCCGCCCGTTTTCCATGCCGACCTTCTGGGCGAACTGGTCCAGGGCGGGGGTGTTGCCGAAAACGCTGTTCACGCTGATTTTTTCGTTCGGGTCGCGGCAGATCGCGGGGCAGCCTGCGGGGAATTCGTTGATCGCATCCACCTGGGCGGCATAGATCTGGTCCCAGATTTCCTGATAAGCCTCGGCATGAACGAGGATCGCGTCATACAGGGGCGCAATCCTTATCCCCTCCAGCCGCGCCGAGCGGATGGGCCCGACCTGGTCCGCGGACTGTCCATAATAGAGAGCCAGGAAGCGGCTGCTGCCGGCTTCGGTGTATGCCTCAAACACCAGGTCGGCTTGCGAGAGACCCGCCTGCGGCCGGGCCGTCCGCGGGAAGTTGGAGACCACGATGGCCAGCGGCCGGAGGTCGAGCTGTTGCGGGTTTTGGACCGCGAGGCCGGTGAGCGGATCCACATTCTGGGGGAAGCTCCCGGGACCCATGGGGTAGCCTGGGGTGGGTGCGGCGGTGGGCGAGGCCGGCGGGCTGGTCGGGGGGATCACGGTCGGGGCCGGGGTGGCAGAGGCGGCCGCAACGGACGCCGTCGGCGAGGCGCGGACCGGGCTCGCGAGCGCCGCAGAGGACGACGGCGGACTGACCGCTTCGGGGGTCGGGGCGCAGGCAGAGCCTGCGAGCAACAGCGCCGGGATCAGGGTGAGAAGCGCAGGCCGGGCTCCATGTCGGTGCATGATGGCTTTTCCTCTTGCCCCAGGGAGAATCACCCTTCGCGTCTGCCTGCGGTCCGGGTCTTCTTCCTGGCCCCCCTTCTCAAGGACCCCGGAGCCTCCCCGGAGGACGTGGGCACGTTGGCTTTCCAGAGGAACCATGCGGGGACGGTTCAAGAAAGCAAAATCATAATAACCCGGAATGCGGAGGTCAAGGTCGAAGATTCACTTGCCTATCATGTTGGCCGGGAGGCGGGGTTCTCATCCTTGAAAAGGTAGCGAAGGGAAGCCTCACGGGGGGGTTGGTCCCTGACCACATCGCAGGGTGAAGGGACTTGCTTGGAACCCCTGGGCGGCGCAGGGAGCCCGAAGCGCAGGAGGCGTGCGCGCCGGACCCGCAGGTGTTCTCCGTCACCCTGGCGCCGATCGTCCCGGGCGGCCAACCTCTCCGCGGGCGTCCATTCCGACCTCTGCGCAGCGGCAGGTTCCCGCCTAGGTGAAATCGTTTCGCCGGACGGCCTGCCGTTGCCATGGGACGGACAGGGGCCCCGGGAGCAAACCATGCAACCAGAAAGCTCGCCGGAGAACCAGGCCGGCTTGAGGCCTTGCGGCGCCGTGCGGAGAAGGATTCCCGAGGGAAGACTGGAGAACGGTCACGGACGTCGTTGGTCTGTGCATCTTGATTGCGCGCCTTGCGAGCCGTGGGCTCCCCACCCGATCTCAGGGTATGATGAAGGGCAGGCGCTTACCGAAGCTGGGACTCACTCGGTGCCGTTGATTCCAAGGAGGGCCCAATGAAGACATCCCGGCGCGTCGATTGGATTTTTGTGCCCGCGGCAACCGCGGCCGTGCTGTTGTTGGGCTGGTGCTGCACCGCTTCAGGACAACAGGCTACCCTCGTTGCGGCATCTGTCAATGCCACATTGACCGCTCAGCCTCCGCAGGGGTTGCCGGCGGCGCCCACGGTACCCGCGGGTCCGACGGCCGCGGCCACCTTCCTGTCGACACCGCAGGCCGCGGCGGGCGGGAATCAGGCGCAGGGCTCGTCCGTCCAGGGGTATGCCGTGGCAACCGAAGCGATTAATTGGAAGCGCACCAAGTACGATCCCTTGACCACGAATCTCTTTGGTTGGTGTGAGAATTCCAAACCCATCGTGGGGTCAGACGGGGGCACCTCCAGGTTCTTCTTCAATCAGGGCGTGTACGAAGTGAGCTATACGACGGGAGATACCGGCGCCAGCAGGTGGTGTGCGCCCTATGGTACCTACTACGATTTCAGCGCCTCGATCAAAACCTTGCTGCTCGATGCCGATTCGAGCGGATATTATGGGCTGGTATTCCGAGTCTATCAGCAGTCGTACAGCAGCCTCATTGGGTTCTGGCTTTCCCCGAGCGGCCAATATTACGTCGGCGCCTTCGACGAGCACGGAAACTACGTCAGCTTGCAAGACTTGACGGACGCCTCAGGGCTTCTCCCCAATGGCCAGTGGAACAAGTTGACGGTGGACGCAGAGGGTTCGGTCTTCACCTTCTTCGTTAATGATGTCTTCCAGACGCAACTGACCTACAATTCCGGTTCGGCGGCCCACGGCAGCATTGGGGTGAGTGTCGGCGTGAACAGTCCTCACCGAAGTATTGATGTTCAATTCAGTGACTATGAGGTCCGGGAGCCGTGACGGGAAAGCCCAGTCGCTTGTTCTCGCCGGCCGCTTGAGGGAACTTCAGGCGCTTGCCTTGGACGGAGAGCGGACCCGGGGGTAAGGCCGCGAGGTCCCTCATGGGCACAGGGGCCGCTCGGGAAGGTACACCCGGCGATCCGAGGAGGAATTCCGCCCGGTCAAGACCGAAAGAGCTGGACATGCGAGCCGAGGCTGGCGGGGTCCCGTGAATGCGGACCCCGCTTTCGTGTGCGGCGGCTGGCCCCTCAAGGTGTCCGAGGAGAGAGCGACCGTTGCGATCGGCAAATTGGGTTGTCGAAAGGGGAATGGCGATCTTCGGCGGGGGCCGGCTTTCTCGGGTTCCCGGGCTCAGGCGGCCGCGCGCTAGCCGCCGGACGAGCACAAGTTCTCGGTCACCTTGTCCAGGCAGTTCCACAGGCGAGTGGACAGCCCGAGCCCCTCGTGACCCGCCCGGATGGTTTGCAGCAGGTACTTCTTGTTCACCACCGTCACTCCGCGGATCGGCCTGCCGCGAGGCACAAAGGCATTCGTAAATACCAGGATCGGGGTGACCCAGGGGGTCAGTCCGATGACCTTGGCCAGCTCTTCCCTCAGCCAGTAGGTGTTCCGCAGGGTTTGGGCGAAGAAGTCCTTCTCGGGCGGCCTGCGGTTGATCCGCAGGCGGTCGCCGTCGAATTCGACTTTTCCGTGATGCGACTTGGTTTCAATCAGGAAGGGGCCGCTCCGCCTTCCGAACACGAGATGATCGATGTTGCCGTAGGGGGAACGGACATCGTGCAGGACATAGAAGTCCTCGCCGAGGGTTTCGAGCAGGCGCCCCACTTCTTCCTCCGCCTGCGCCCCTCGGGCGGCCCGCCCCCCGGCCGCAAGCGTCCGGCCGATCCTGCGGTCGGCCAGGTCGGGAACGAGGCAGAGCAGGATCAGGAGCACCAGACTTGCGGCGCCTCCCAGACGCAGGGCGTACGCCTCCTGGATGACCAGGCCCAGGGCGAGCAGGATCGCGACGGCGAGGATGCTGGCGAGCAGCGCCCAGCGGTATCGGTTCTGCGTCATCTCGCGGGTTGATTGGCCTGCGGTTCCATGCGCGTGTGTCATCGCTTCCGCCCCTCCTGGCCCCCGGTGAGCCGGCCGACCTCGGTGCCAGCGGTCCTCCAACCCTTGTTAACCCCATTCGAGAGATCTCGCTATGCCCTCGCGGATCTCTTCGCTGTTCTTACGTCAGATTGTATGGGAAGCCAGGACGGGTTTGGACGAAAGGCAAGGGGCGCAACCATTTCACCAGGATCCAGGAGGAGTGCCGCAAGCATCCCCGGTCGCGTGGGATTCCCGGGCGTTTTCTCTCCCGGGGAGAGGGCGCATCCGAGGGAAGGGGGGCGTTGCAGGGGAGGACCGCCACTGGTTCAGCGAAAATGCCAGAAGTTGGAGGCCGCGATCGATCCGGTAGCGGACGGTCGAATAGGGGACGACGCAGACCTGGGGGATGATCGCCTGCCAGAACTGGTCGAATCGAACTTCCAGGAGGGGCTCGGAAGCGAGCGCGTCCCCGTCCGCGACGACCAGCGCGAGATACTGCCGGTTGGCAAGCAGAACCCCGGTCTGCCCCGGGTTGCCGGGGGGCCGCTTCCCTTTCCGTAAGGGGTAGAAGTAGCCGACCTCCAGGGCGAAAAACAGGTCCCACTCCCTCTTGAAGCGCGGGTTCATGGCCAGGGGGTAGAGGCGGGTCCGCCACAGCCAGGCCAGCTCTTCCGCAATCGAAAAACGCTCGCGCGAGGCCAGCAGGGGCTGGATCCGCCGCAGGCTTTCCCGGACGGTTTCTTCCTGGACCGGATCGATCGTCTCTGAGTGTCCTGGTTTCGCGATGGTGCGAACGATCTGCGAGAGCCATTTCCACTCCACGAGATCCATCTTTCCTCCTTTGGGGGAATACCGGGCCGGAGGGGCCCGGCGCAAACCTGCAAGAATCCCCGCCCGGCGCTGGGCGGGAGGCAAGAAGGTCGCGGGAAGTTCGTCAGTTTTTCGCAACCACGGCCGGCCGAATGCACGTACGATCGGACCGGAGAAAATGGGAAGCCTGATCCAGCGCGCAGTCGGCCGCTCGAGCGGCCGCACGGGAGAGCCTAGCATGGCGGGTCAATCGAAGCAGGCCGGAAAGGACTCCTGGTGGCCCCTGGGGAATGGCCACTCGAGCCCAGCCCTCTGCGCGTTCCGTCCAGGGAGAAGGACAGATGAATCAGAGCCGGGTCACGATGGCGGATCGAATTTGCGGCGGGGAGCCATCCCTGCGAGGTCTTGCCTCCGCTGGGGCGGCTGCTGGGTCAAGGCAGGCCGCGGGTCAAGCGGAGGGCGTTCTCCTCTCGCTTCCGATGAGAGGACCTCCAAGGCGCCTCGGCCTTTCTGGAACGCGGCCATCCACCACGAGCTGCGCGGCACAAGATGAAAACGGAGCGCCGGGCCGCCGCCCTCTCTTCGCGTTCCATTCCGCCCGCAGGCGGTCCTTGGGCCGTGCCCGGAACTTCGGGACGGCGGGTTCCAATGGGTGTGGATCGGTCTTCTCCTCGGGAGAGACCGAACAACGTCCGAGGGCAGATAAACGTCAGCGGGTCTTGGAATTCCGACACGCGGCAGTCCCAGCGCTTGGGCTGCCAACCGGGAAAGGAGGCCTTATGCCATTGCGGTACCAGGGATGATGGTCTGGGAACGGGCGTGACGCGGGACGGGTGCCGCAGCGAGGAGGGGATTTCGGCCGCCACCTCCTCTCGTGGGCCCCAAGCCAAGCGGCCAACCTCGATCGATTGGAGGATCCCATGGATTCCGGGATTGAAGCGAACCAGGCTTTCTTAAAGGGGTCATCCGTCGCAACGGAGCGCCCAGCAGAAGTGGAGGGGCGGAGCGCCGGGCGTTCCGCCCAGTTCCCCGCCCGGGACCCCAGGCGGGCGAGGATCCCCTCCCGGAAAAAGAAAGGGAGCCTGGGGTATCAAATGCAGAAGGTGCTGCAGAGGATATTTCATCCGGGACACCGGCGGTTCCATGACAAGCGTCACCACCGGACGAACGTGATCCGAGGGATTGGAACGATGCGCCTGACGGTGGAGACCTCCTATATGTTTGCCCGCTACGTCCGGGCCCGCTGGCCGGAAGTTCACGACTTGGAGCAGGTGGTCCCCGCCATGGCCCACTCCTTCATGAGAGACCTGGCCGCCCGGGGCAGCAGCGGCACCTGGATCAGCACCGGCGCGACCACCCTGAGGAAACTGGACGCGGCCTGCCGCAAGGCGGGTGTCTTTCCCTCGGATGCCCCGCCCCTCCTGCCGTACGGCTGGGACGAGGGAAATCCGCTGGCCCCGAAGCGGCAACGCCGGGGGGCGTACACCGAGGATCAGGCCCGATCCATTGTCGAGGCCGTGTCGGCCAAGTCCTGGCAGGTCGGCCGGGTGCTGGAACTCATGCGCGTCGCCGGGCTGCGGATTTCCGAAGCGGCCTATCTTCGCGGAAGCGATGTGGACCCGGAAAACCTGACCATCAGCCTGCAGGGTGCCGTGAACCATACCAAGGGCGGCAGGCCGCGGCAGATCCACTTGCCTGCCGAGCACCGCGAGTTCCTGGCGGACATGCGGCAGCAGGGGCTTGCAAGTCCGGACGGCCATCTCTTCTCTGGTCGAAGAACTCTGTCGAGGCGCGCCCAGTACAGGCTTTCGGCCGCGTGCCGGCGGCTCGGGATCGAATGTCGGGGGACCCACGGCCTCCGCAAGACCTATGCCAACTGCGAGTACCAGCGGGAGAGGCTGGCCGGATCCGCGAGAGGGGAGGCGATGCGGATCGTTTCCCGGCAACTCGGCCACAGCCGGGTCCGCATCGTGCGGCAGTACTACCTTGATCCGAGGATGGTCGAGGCCGAGAGGCTCGGCGCATCCGAACCACCTCAGGCCCGAGTGACCCCGGGCTCTCCAGGGAACTGCCTCCCTGAGCCCAAGGGTCCGCAGGGGGCGCCGGACGAGGCGGGCAGGCCAGGCCCCGCGGGTCAATAGAGGAAGGGCACGAGTTTCCAGGTGTGGAGCCGGTAGTCCGCGTATTCCTTGCCCAGACGCTCCAGGAGCATGGCTTCCTCCGCCTCGATCCGGTGGTAGTACACCAGCCCCAGGACCGCCAGGACCAGGAGAATCGCGGCCCAGTTGGCGGCGGCCAGTCCGGCGCCGGCCCACATCACGATTGTCCCCAGATATCCGGGGTGGCGGATGAGACGGTAGGGACCTCGTTGAACGAGCGCGTGATCCTCGAGCACGCGGAGCGTGCGGGTATAGAACCGGCCCAGGGTCAGGTTGGCCCAGACCCGTAGCGCGATGCCGCACAGGACGAGGACCACGCCCGGCCAGGACGCCCAGGCCGTGGAGATGCGGCCGACGGACCGCAGGTTGAGAAGCGGGGCCGCGAGCAGGCATAGGATCGCAAAGGCGTAGGCCGCGCCGAGGAGCTCGGTGCTGCGCCGGTCGGCCGTGCCCGGCTCGCGAGCTTGCGCTTCGCTCCCTTGCCGAAAGCGCCCCTCCCCGATCGAGAAGAGAGCAACAAGAAGGTAGGCCAGGATCGTCGTGAGCATTTGGGGTCCGTGGACCGAAAGGTATTCTCCGAAGGCAACGAGGAACATTATAGGGCGCTTTTTCGCGGCCCCTGGAACTGGCCGTCGCCGGCCACTCTTTCCAGGAGTGCAGCAGCGCGGGGCGCGCCTCCGCGCCCGGGGTCCCTCCCTTACCCGGGGGAGGCCGACCCCGAAAACCTCGGTATCCGCTTCCCTCGCTTATACTTGCGGTCATATTCCCGGCACCCACTAGATCCCGGTAAAGGCAAGGTTGTCCAGGCAGAGCGCGCCCGGCAACGAACGCGCGTGCGAAGCTGGCCTGCGGCCTGAGGCTGCCTCGGGGCACAGGAACAATCGCCTGATGAATCTGTTCCGACCGCTCGGGCACCGCCCATTTGCGCTGTTGTGGAGCGGCCAGGCGACCTCCCGCCTGGGGGACAGTCTGTATCGGATTGCGCTGGCGTGGTGGGTCTTGGAGAAAACCGGCTCGGCGACGGCGATGGGGGCGGTGCTGGTCTTCTCGTCCGTTCCGATGCTGATCTTCCTGCTCTTGGGCGGGGTCGCAACCGACCGCCTCCCGCGCCTGAGGGTCATGTTCGCCTCGGACACGCTCAGCGGCCTCGTTGTGGCGGCCGTCGCCATCCTGGCGTTTTCCGGGCAACTCCAGGTCTGGCACATCTACCTGGCGAGCATCACGTTCGGTATGGTGAGGGCTTTTTTCCTTCCGGCGTACACCGCCACCATCCCGGAAATCACACCAAGAGAGATCCTCCCCAGCGCCAATTCCCTGACCAGCCTGAGCCAGTCAGCGGCCGGTGTCATCGGGCCCGCCGTAGGCGCGGCGATCGTCGCCCTGAGCGGCACGGCGCTTGCGTTTGGACTGGATGCCCTCTCGTTCTTCATCTCTGCCGGCTGCGTTCTGCCCATCCTGTGGACGAATCCCGCCTTCAACCTGGCTCCCAGAGCGTCGGCCGCCGAGGGAGGGACGCCTCCCGCGGGGGGCCGAAAAGGGCTGCGATCGGTGGTTGATGAATTCCTGGAGGGATTCAAGACCGTCATGGGTTCCCCGTGGCTGTGGGTCAGCATCGCGATCTTCAGCCTGATCAACGTCACGCTGGACGGCCCGCAGGGCGTATCTCTGCCTTTCCTGGTCAAGGAGCACCTCCATGCCGGCGTGGGCACCCTGGGTCTTTTCGCTTCGATGAGCTCGGCAGGGTTTGCCGTTGGGGCGCTATGGCTTGGCAGTCTGGCCAGGATCCGGCGGCGAGGCCTGCTTCTCTACCTTGGAATTCTGCTCGCGGGTGTCTCGCTGGCGGTTTTCGGTTTATCTGTTTTTGTCCCCTTCCTGGCCGCGGCGGCCTTCCTCGGCGGTTTGTTCATTTCCGTGGGCAGCCTGATCTGGACGAACTCCCTGCAGGAACTTGTCCCGCGTCAGCTGCTGGGCCGCGTGTCCTCCATCGACGCGCTCGGCTCCTTCGTCCTGCTGCCGATCGGCTATGGGATCGTGGGATGGGCGACGGACCGGATCGGCGCGCCGTCCGTGTTCGTCCTGGGCGGCGTGGCGACCTTCACGCTCGCCCTGCTGGCCTTGTTGCACCCCGCGATCCGAGGGCTGGACTGAGAGGCGCGGCGAGCTCACCGCTTTGTTCGGACTCCGGGTTGCGCGGGGCATAGATTCCTGTCGCCTCCGGGGTTCCCTGGCCCTGCCAAGGGCAAGCCGGGCGCAGGAGAGATGTCGATCCGGAGACCGGGGAGGTCGTCTTCCCCGGTCTCCTTCTGCCTGGCCTACGGCATCAATCCTCGTTCCCGCAGGCTGACGAAGCTGCCCTGGCCCAGAATCAAATGGTCCACGAGGCAGACATCCATGAGCTTTGCTGCCTGACCTATCGACCTTGTGACACTCACGTCCTCGGGGCTCGGAGACGGATCCCCGGAGGGGTGGTTGTGGCATAGAAGCATCCCCGAGGCGTTCGCGCGCACGGCCGGCCTCACCACCTCTGCCGTGCGAACCAAAGAGGTGTTGATCGACCCGTGGTAGATCATGACGGGTTCGCCGATGACCCGGTTGCGGCTGTCCAGCAGAACGACGTAAAGGCACTCCTGCTCTTTGCCCGCCAGGAGGGGCGTCAGCAGCGACGCGGCCGCAGAGGGTGAAGAAATCGAAGGGCGATCCTCCAACCTGCCGGTGAGCCTTCGGCCCAGCTCGATCGCGGCCAGGATCCTGCAGGCCGCGCTCTGCCCGATCCCTCGGACCTCGCGCAGTTCCTGCGCCGTGAGCGAAGGGAGAGCCGACTTGTATCGGGAAAGGAGGGCGGTCGAAACCTCCACAGAGCGGGGCCCTCCGATCACGGCCGCCAGAAGCTCAACCATGTTACAGGCTTCCTTGTTGTTGGCGATCCGGTACAGGGGCTGGTCTCGAAGGGGAAGCGTCGAACCCACTGCGGTTTGCCTCCCCTGGCGTATTTCACCCGATCCCTCGGAAGGAATCTCTTTTCCTTTTCTTAGGTTATCCATGTGATCCTCCGTGTGTGCTGCCGGTCCTATTCATTCGGCTTGTACCCCTGCGCGGCCCAACGGGCCCGATCGGCCCGCATATCCACTTGGGCTCTGTCGAGATCTTCGAAAGTGACGCCGGGGTAGCGGGGTATGCCGCCGCTGCGCGGGGCAGGGGGAAGGACATACCGCCGTCCGGCCGTGCCTTCTTTCAGAACCGTCGCCCGCCACTGCCAGAAATGGAGGGAACGTGTGAGTTGACACCACCATCCCCTGGTGGCGCGGGTGTCCAGGGCATGCGCGGGCTCGACAGGTGCGCCGCACAGAGGGCATGCTGGAGGCACCTGGGCCGGGACACACTCACGCCGGACAAGACCGCCCACTGTTGCCAGTGCTCCGGGGGAGCGGGGAAGGGCAACCGTCCGATTCCTTGGGAGCCGCACGGGCGGTGAGTTCAAGGAGACTTCACCGCCGCGCGACAAGAGATGTGCTTGGTTGACAGCGGGTTCGCCGAAAGACCGTGTCGTTCTGGTCATGATGGATCCTCCTTCTTGAATGTCTGGGACCAGCAAAGCGGGGCAGGGTTGGGGAGGTCGCCGCGCAAGCGGGAGGGTCGGACTTCCCTCTTCCGGTAGGGATGGGGCGAGGGGAGAGCCCTCGGCCGCCTCGCCCCCAGGAAAGAGCCGCCGCCGGTGACACGCGGCCGCGCGGGAGAGAACTCGCGAGCTGACGGCTTCCAAGATCAGGAGAGCGTGTTGCTCATTTGGTGGCTTTGGTGCGGGGAGTCGGTTTCGTGGAACTACAGTGGGACGGGTTCGCCCATGCGGGAAGGACCACCACTTGGAGGTTGAGGGGAAATCGGTCTTGCTGGTCCACTCGCCTGAGGACTTCGGGCATCACCTCCCTTTTGTTCTCGGCCGTCTCCTCCGGCTTGATCGCCGGAAGCAGACATCAAGGCGTCCCCTGCGAGTCCGGCGGGCTTGGCTTCCGTGAATGCGGCCTTCGCAGGTCCCTGCGCGCCCGCCGGAAGGCATTGGCCCTGGTTTGGCGCTGGCCTTCCTGCGCCCGGGGACCGCGTCGCCCCGCCGGGGCCTGAGATCTCTCCGGGCGGCGGGATCACCTCTTCCTCAGGACTTCTGGTGTGCAGCTCGCGAGGGGCGGCGGGCAAAGCCCACGGCGGCAAGCGTGGGGTGTCGGCAAGCGACTTCCGCTTGGGGTCGTACGCGACCCACACCTTGGGCAGCCGATAGAGGTAGCGGCCGATGCCCCAAAGCACGGCCGCGCGCTTGAGTCCGTCCGAGAGCGTGCCCTTGCGGGCCTTCCCCTCGTCATCGCGGCGCCCGATGGGATCGCTGCCTCCCGATTCTTTTTCGTCTTCGTACTGCGCCTTGCCGACGAACCCGCTGTCCCACTTCCAGACCCAGCCTCCGGTCGCCGGGTCCCGGATCCCGATCCCGGTCACAAGCTGGTCGCCCAGGACCTGGTGGACCACCTGCCAGCCCAGAGGCCCGACGACCTCATCCAGCCGGCCGGCGACCTCTCGCGCGTCGAGATAGGCGACCGCCAGAGCGCGGTTAGCCTGGAAACTCACCTTTTGCGGCTTCCAGTGAACGGCTTCCGCCGGGAAAGGGGCGCCCAGAAGTTTCATCAAGGCGGCGCCGGGCGGGCCGGCGTTCCAGTTCTCGCTTTCGTGGTGATCGCACTTCGGGAAGCTCTGGGAGGCGAGGCGCAGCGCCTCCAGGTGCTTGCAGCGGATGCGCAGGGGGGCGCAGCGGCGGAGGAAGTCCTCGCAGTCGCATGCGTCCGGCCCGAGGTGATGGGCTTCACCTTCCGCGTCAAGGGCCAGCCATCCCTGCCCCCGATCCGGCTGGAAGCGGATCTGGCCGCCCGCAAGCAGGTTCAGGGCACGCTCGGTGCGGATCCGCTGCTGCTCCAGGACCGCGCCCTCACTCATTGCCCAGGCCTCTTTGCTAGGGTGCGTTCTTCGTTCTTCCATATTCCTCCTCTCTTTCTTGAGTACGGATCCGGATTGCCTCCTGACGTTATTCCCTCCGACTTCTGACGTTTGGAGCCAGCTGACGTCACGCCCTGCAGATCGCAAGGCGCAAGACGACAATGGAATAAGCCCTCGAAAGGAGGGTTGAAAATGGCATTCGGAACAGGAAAACCAGGTAGGGCAAGAATTCGGGAAGGCAGGAGGGAACAGGGTGCCGTGAGGCTTGGCGCCCAGAGAGTTCTGCCGTGGATTGGACGGGAAGCCGAGACATACCCGGCATGGCCGGAGTCACCGGCGGCCAAAGCGGGCCGGAGAATCCAAACCGGCAGAGTCCGGCAAGGTGGACGGCTGGGTCGGACAGGACCGGATCCTTCAGGCGTGTGGGGATTGGGCAAGCTTACGTGGGGAAGATCTGCGCAGGACCGGCGATCTCGAGCGAGGAAGAAGCGTGGAAAGGTCCGGGGAAGCAGTGCGGAGCGTGTGGGCAGCTCGCACGGTCTGGGCAGGCGCCGCCGGCCGTGCGAGCCTTGTTCGTGTTGGTGCCGCGTGTTATGCCCCTGCGGGCCGCGTCCTGCTTTTCGGCGGGCGCGGCGGGAGGGGGTTTGGAAAAGATCAGAAGCGCCGGGACCGTCCCCCAGGGAGCCCGATGGCCCGGCCGGGACTTCTCACTTCTGGTTTCCGCGCTTCTTCTCAAGCAGGACGATGCGCTCCGCGACGATCTCGGTCGCCACCCGGGTCCGGCGAAGGGCCCGCGCGTCGTAATCATCCAGGAGCTTGAGCCGGGGACCTTTCGCTTCCCGGACGAACTCTGCCAGGGTTTCCTCGTAATCCCGGCTTTGCACGAAACCGTGGACCCGAACCGTGTCCTCCACCTCGAGCGAGACGGGGCCGCCCAAGGAGCCTTTGGGGATGCGGAACGTCATGAAGTCTGCGGCATCCTTTTCCTCGCTCCTGAGTTTGGGCGGCAGCCCCGGGTCACGGTAGGAGGCGATGCGGTAGAAGCCGTCGCCAGCGAACGTCCACGCGCGGATGACGAGTCCCTCGACAACAACGGTGTTGATCATGTGGGTATCCCCTTTGAGAAAAAGAAAAGCCGGCACAAGAACTTGCGCGCCAGCTGACGTTTGTGTTGCCCAGGAAACTTCTAACGTTTGGTCTTACCGAGGAGGATTATATGGGACGAGGAAGCGGAGTCAACTGGGCCCATGGCCCAGAATTCCGAATCACGGAAAGACCCATGGGCCCCCTGGGAATCCAGGGGGGATCATGGGGTGGGAGCCATATGCACACCGGCGCGCACAGCGTGAGAGATCAGACTGGGTGGGCACACGGGATGGGCACATGGGGTGCCGTAGGCCTCCAGGGTTGATCCGACGCCCCCAGGCGTCCCCGCGGGGCGCAAAGGGAGAGCGCATGAGCGCCTCCTCAGGTCTCGTTGGCTGAAGGAAGGTGCAGGGCCCCCCAGATGCCATGCTGGAAAAGAGCCGGAACCCGCTTTGTCCTCTTGCTCTCTCTTCGCTTCCTCGCTCCTGCGCGCACCTGTACCTGAAAGAATGGAAGGGCCTCGCAGCGGCTCCACTTTCCCTCCCCTGGCATATACTCAACCGGACCGCTGCGAGCCGACTCTCGAACCTGACGGAAAGGGCAAAGGACATGACGGAAGCCGCAATGACAAGACCGGTGAGCTTTGCCTGTCCCAAATGCAAGCGTTCCCTGCGCTCCGCGGAGAACACCCTCAACTGCGGCGAGTGCGGGCGGACGTATCCCATCCTCGGCGGGATCCCCGACTTTCTTTCGGGAGACTTGCAAGCCAATTTGGCCCCCGTCCATGGCGGAACTTCCAGCACGACGACGATAGGACGCATGGCCAGGCAGATGGACTTCTTTGCGCCGATTTACGAATCCCGGCTTTTCGTTTCCCTCCTTCTCGGACTGTCCGGCGTTCGTGGGGATCGATACGGCTTCACGGGCAGGATCGCAAGTTTCCATTCCCAGACCCTGATGGGGATCGCCGGGTCAGTGCTCGATGTAGCCTGCGGCCCCGCCACGTATAGCCGGCGAATCGCCTCCCCATCCAGGGAGGTGTACGGCATCGACATCTCCCTGGGAATGCTCCGCCAGGGCAGGGCCTACATCGAGCGGGACAAGCTGCAGGGGGTATGCCTCGCCCGGGCCCGCGTGGAGGAGCTTCCGTTTGAGAACGCGGTCTTCGCTGGAGCCGTCTGTTCCGGTTCCCTCCACCTCTTCGCCGATACGGTCCTTTCCCTGCGGGAAATCGCGCGGACCCTGAAAGCGGGTGCGCCCCTGTCCGTCCAGACCTTTGTCGCAGGCAAGACGGTGATCAATCGGTTTGTCCAGGGACACTCCTTGGTCCACACTTTCCAGCTCGATGAGTTGCGGCAAGACCTGGCCGAGGCCGGTTTTGAGGGGTTCCAGCCGGAATTGGACGGCATCGTTCTCACTTTTCGGGCGCGCAAGGCCCCGCCGCCCACCTGAACCCTTTGCCCGGGCGAGGACGGCATGCCGGCGGTCGGCCCTGCTCGAGGCCGCGGCCCGAGTCGATGGTCGTCCTGGGCATGACGCTCGGTGGGAGCCTGTTCCATGCGGGACGCGGCGGGATTCGGTTGGCCGCCCATGGGGCAAAGCAAGAAGCGGCTTCTTGCGCGATCCAAACCTCGATGGGTGGAGGGGCCGATGTGTTGCGGCGCATGAGATGTCTGGGGGTCATCGAAGGGTCGGCGCATCGGCGAATTCGGATCTCTGAGCTCGGGCCCGGCTTTCGATTGGCGGCGTGAAAGGTACGCAAAGGCGTGGCGACCATGCGCGTCGGGATTATTACGATCGGCTCCTGGGGCGATATCCAGCCCTATATTGCCCTCGGAAAGGGATTCCAACGGGCGGGCTATGAGGTGCGCCTGTTCACCCACGGGGCCTATGGCAGCGCCGTGCGCCGGGAAGGGTTGGATTTTCTTGACCTTGGGGTGGATCCACAGACCGTCATGGAAGGAGTCATGCGGGAGACGAGGCTGGGGGAGCGGCCGAACCGGATCCCCTTCGCCCGGCAGATCACGTTCATGCGGGAGGCCTTGCGCGAGGCACAGCCGCTTCTGAAGGAAGGGGCTGAGCGCTGTTGGCAAGCCGCCCAGGATATTGATGCCCTGTTCTTCAATCCAATCGGAATCTACGTGGCGGTTCCTTTCGCGCAGAGGCGGAAGATCCCGAGCTTTGCCGCCTATGTGCAGCCGATCTCCCCGACCCGGGAATTTGCGAGCGTTCTTTTCCCTCCTGCCCCAGGCTGGCTGTCTCCTGTGAGACCCGTCTACAATCGGCTGTCGGCCTCCTGCGTTGAGTGGTTCCGCTGGCCGATCTACCGGGGGTCGATCGGAAAGGCGGTCCAGGCCGTGTTGGGCACGCCGCTGCGCTCCCCGATTGCCCCGATGCGGCGCGAGCGGTCTCCGATCTTTTACGGCTTCAGTGCGCATTTCCTGCCGCGTCCCTCGGACTGGCCTGATTTCTGCCACGTCACGGGCTACTGGTTTCTCGACACACCAGGAGACTGGGAACCGCCCGCCGATCTTCGGGCCTTCCTGCAGGCTGGACCCCCGCCGGTATATGTCGGCTTCGGCAGCATGAGAAGCTCCGATCCCCTGAAGCTGACGGCGGCGGTAATCCAGGCGCTCGAACGCTGCGGGCAGCGCGGTATCCTGCTCAGCGGATGGGGGGCGATTGCGCAGATGCCGCTGCCGGACACGGTCCTGACGATAGATGCGGTTCCGCACGACTGGCTCTTTCCCCGCGTGGCGGCCGTGGTGCACCACGGCGGTTCCGGGACCACGGCGGCCGGGCTGCGGGCGGGTGTTCCCTCGCTCATCGTTCCCTTTATCGGCGATCAATCCTTTTGGGGTTGGGAAGTCCATGAGCGTGGTCTCGGCCCTCGACCGCTGGACCCCAATACGCTGGAGGCCGAGGGATTGGCTCAGGCGATCGGCAGCATGATCACGGATCAGGACATGAGGCAACGGGCGGCCAGGGTGGGAGAACAAATCCGGTCCGAGGACGGGGTTGGGAATGTCATTCGTCTCTTCGAGCAATCTGTCCGAAGCTCACCAGGGTAAGCCGCCTTTTTCCTCCTCGACCGATCCGATTACCCGTTACGCAGGAGGGTGATCCCGGAATGAGAAAACCACGGGTCAGCCGGACGGCCAAGGGCACGGCCGGGCTGCGGGCGATCGAATCGCTAAAACCGGCGGGCGAGAGGATTTGCTTTGACCCCCTGGCTCGGAGTTTCATCGACACCTGGTTCTACGCCCAGGTGAAGCTTAGCGCCAGGTTCGGCGACTGGTCGACACGCGGCGGCTCGACTTTCGTCGTTTGCCGCACCCGGTTCATCGATGACTATCTCCAGGAATGTCTGGAAACAGGAACCGCCCAAGTGGTGATCCTGGGGGCCGGATTGGACTCCCGGGCGTACCGGCCCCCGTTGCTGGGCGGGGCAGTCAAGACCTTTGAGGTCGACCACCCGGCCACTCAGGCGGCCAAGATGGAACGCGTGCAGGCGGTGCTTGGCAATCTCCCTGCCAGCGTGATCTATGTTCCCGTGGATTTAAACTCGGAGACGCTGGACAAGCTCCTGGCGAGCGGCTTTGACCGGTCCGCCAAGACCCTCTTTATCTGGGAGGGGGTGACGCTCTACCTGCAGGGAGAAACGATCGACGCTGCTCTGGCGTGGGTTCGCGAGAATGCCTGTCCCGGCAGCGTCATCATCTTTGATTATCAGGACACCTCCACGCTGGGCCGGCGCAATCTCGCGTATGTCCTTCTGAATCGTCTAAGCGCAGAAGAGCGCGTTTTCGGGATTGAGAAAGGGAAGATCGGCCCTTTTCTCCAGCGGAGAGGCTTTACCCATATGGTGAATGCGGATGCGGACGAGATCAACCGGCTTTACTGCACGGGGGCGAATGCCCACCGGAGAGCGGCGGCTTACTACTCCATTGTCCATGCCGAAGTCGGGGTCGTGAAGGGGCAGGGGGAGGCGGGATCGCTTCCGTGAAGGGCGCTGGATGTCGTTCTTCAGAAAGCCCGCGTGCGGGCTAAGGATCTCCTCGGGCATCTTGCGAGGAACCCTCTAAGTGGGAGGGACTGGAGAAGTCAAGTGGAGCGCTTTCGATTTGATTCAGACGTGGGTCAAAGGATTGAGACCTTCGGAAGTGCCAATTTTGTTCTATCGCATATACTCAAGATTACTTCAGAGAGCTACGTCCATTGCGTCCACCTCGGACCCCAGGGAAAAATCGGGCGCCACCAGACGCCGGCGCGCCAGCTATTCTTGGTTGTCCAAGGCGCAGGGCTGGTGTGCGGCGAGGGAATGGACTGCCTCCCTGTCCGGCTCGGCGATGCGGTGCTTTGGGAGAAAGATGAACAGCACGAGGCGAGCACCGACTCAGGGCTGGTTGCGATAATAATTGAAGGCGAAACTCTCGATCCGGCGGCGCGCATGGTCTCGGCGAGATGACGCTTGTCCCGCCGGATCACCGGCTTTCCGAGCGGAGGTTCGAGTCGTTCGGGGTGTGTATAATCACATCCTGCGTGGAGAGGGAGAATGAAAAGAATACCCTTGGTTTTCGCGACGATCTCTGTGTTGATGTTGGCTTGCAATCTGTCCTCGACCGTCCCGGGGTCGCAAGGTTCGGCGGCGACCAGCACCGCGCGCCTTCCGCCGGCGGCCAGTACTGCCCCCCTTCCCCAGGGGACGAATACCGTGCCCGTTCCGGCGGCGACCGTCGCTCCGACCGCGCCGGCGCCGAACGTTACCTGCAGTGAACTGTCTTTCTACCTGGACCCGAAGCTGGCCTCCAGCGACACCTGCACAACCGTTCCGGCCAGCCCGAGCGGTATCATGGTCTATCCGCAGTATACGGAAGTAAGCCTGACCGGTTATGTCCTCCCCAACGAAACCCAGGAGGAGATTGATGTCTTCTCGGTCCAGGCCTGGAAGCAGATTTCGCCTAACGGGATCAGCTCCTTCCTATCCCAGATCCAGGCGCTGGTGGCTGGGGGAACGCCGGGTGACACCCTGCCGTATCTGTTGACCCCGCCAGCCGCCCAGGTGATCCATGCCAAGTACCGGGTTCTCAATGTGCCCAGCGGGAGCGGCATCCGTTACCTTACGGCCTATTTCCAGAATCAAGTCCCCATCGACCGCCACGACCTGTTCTACACTTATCAGGGAGTGACCCAGGACGGTCAGTTCGTGATTGCCGTCAGACTCCCGGTCCTCGACCCGATCCTGCCTGCCGACAATAATCTGCCCAGCGGCCAGACCACGCAGCAGTTCGATCAAAACTGGCCAACCTACATTGCGGCTACGAAGTTGAAGGTAGACGCCCAGAAGGAGCAAGGCTTCCTCCCCAGCCTTGCCGTGCTGGATTCCCTGGTCAGCAGTATCCGTGTTCAGCCGTAAGCCATCCGACCTGTGTGACGATCGTCCCTTGGGCTCCTGTCGACCTCCAGGCCTCGGCCTCGGCGCGGTATCTTGTTCCCGCCCCAGGGGCTGATCGAACCGGAAAGCACGATGCGGCTTGTGGGGGAGGGCTTCTGACCCGATGATCCTGCCGAGTTGGAACGACTCCGCGAGGACCTTCTGAGCTTGGAAAGTTATCATCTTGTCTATCCGCGAGGCGGTGGACAGCACCTGAGGAACCGTGCAGAAAGGGGATGCCTGTTATGGCCAGAGAGGAGGCGCGAATTCTTGTCATCGGGGCCGGAGTCAACGGCTCGATCTGCGCTGTGGGGTTGCACAAGGCGGGCATTGACGTTACGGTCCTCGCGCGCGGAAAGCGATACGAGGAAATCCGGGAGCAGGGGATCATCATCGAGGATGTCTTCCGGAAGACGCGAACGGTCACGCAGGTGCCGGTCAAGGACGAGCTGCGCCCGGAGGATGTCTACGACTACATCCTGGTGGTCGTGCGGAAGAACCAGGTTTCGGACCTGCTCCCAACCCTGGCTGAGAACCGGACCCGCAACGTCGTCTTCATGGTGAACAACCCCTCGGGCCCCCAGGAGTGGATCCGCGCCCTGGGCCAGGAACGGGTTCTGGAGGGATTCGTATTCGGCGCCGGGAGGCGCGAAGGGAGCGTCATCCGCGGGATCACGGACCTGGGGACATCCTCCAACCTGGCAGGCCGTTTGGCGGCGACCCCGTTTGGGGAAGTCGACGGCGCGGTCACACCGCGGCTGACGCGGCTCGTCCGCATTCTCCGCCAGGCGGGTTTTGCCGCAACGGTCTCCACCCGGATCTCGGATTACCTCGCGACTCACGCGGCACTGGTCGCGGCGCTTGCGGAGTACGTGATGGCGCGCGGCTACGATCGCGAATCGCTCGCCCGCTATACCCGGGCCGATTACTACCTGCTGGTCGATGCGATGCGCGAAGTGCTGGACGTGCTGCGGGCCGACGGGATCCGCGTCACCCCTTCCAGCACGGCCGTGATCCAGGTCATCCCCCGATGGATTCTGGTCCCGGCCATCCGGGCCATGCTTCCTTCCCGGTTCATGGAAGTCGGAGGGATGTATCACCTGTCCCAGGCGCCGGATGAAATGATCCAGCTGGCCAAGGAGCTCGGAACGCTGGTTGAAAGATCCGGCCTTTCTGTCCCCGCGCTCCGCAAGGTGCTGAGAATGGACCCAGTGCCGGAGAAGACTTCGTAACTCGTTCGCTTCTTTCCGGGCCGTGTCGTTTGGTTCGGCCTCTTCGCCCCACCTCGCCCCTGCTTCCGCCTCCCGGGACATTTCGAACCCTTCCGAGGAAGGCACTGAAAGCTGTGGGCTGGGGGCTCGAAGGGCAGACACCTCGCACGGGCCTGCAAGCCGCTTGAGCCAGGCCCGGACTCCGGCGCTGTCTCCAGGGTTCTGAAGTGGACACCCATTCCAGCCTCCGCCTTTTCGGGCCTGGGGTCCCATCTCTTAAATGAAGAGCTCCAGCGGCGCGGTGAACGGAAGTAGAATAGAAAAACGGAGTAAGATTTCGGTCTTCATGAGCTTGCAGGAAAGGACGATTGGAAAATGGCCGTGCCCATACCGGATTCCGCCAAAGATCTCCTGGAACGCCCCATTCTGTGCGCCCTCAGCACCATTAATCCTGATGGACAACCTCACACGGTTCCTGTCTGGTGCGATTTTGACGGGACCCATGTGCGGGTCAACTGTCCGGCGTCCAGCAAGAAAGCCCACAATATGAAGGTGGGCAGCAAGGTGACGACTCTCGTGTTGGATCCGCAGGATGGTTCGCATTGGATCGAAGTCATGGGCCATATCGTCGAGGTCCGGGACGAGGCTCACGGCGCCCGCGATCACATCAACCGCCTGTCCCAAAAATACACGGGAAATCCGGTCTATCCGGGGTTTGGCGGCCAGAGCAACGTGAATCGCAAGATGTATGTGATCGAGCCGGATGTCGTGCATGGAAGGTGATTGCGGACACCCGTTTCGGTCATTCCGCAGAGGGACCGGCGGAACCGAGGATGTGTCGATCGTCCCTGCGGAGGTAGCTCAGGGGCAAAGGCACGCGAACTCGAAGTGGTTGGCCCCGGATGGTTGACAATCGCGCGGGGCGGTGTAGAATGAACGCGTAGGAAATCCGCCAGAAGGGGGATGCGGATGTCGAACAGGGGGAGTCTCGGAAACGTCCGCGGCCGTTGGATCAGCGGCCCGCGGCGTTTTTGTTTCTCCGCAAGGCCTCGCGAAGGTCGCCCCTAACTGTCCGTCGCGGCCGGTTCCTGACGCAAACGGATCCTCCCGAAAACATAAGGCTCGCGCCTCCGCTCCTGACTCCGGCGCGGCTCCCTCCCCCAGGGTTGCGCCGATTGGCGGGTCCGGTCGAGCCTTAGGGCAGTGCCGCCTCCGCACGGGAGGCGGGAGGGGGGATCCATGGCTCGAAACAATCTTGTCTTCGTGGTGGGGGACATCACTTCCGACATGTACTACGACACCTTCCAGCTGGACGGCAAGGCGGTGCCGTTTCTCCGAATGCATCTCATGGTGGACGGGACAGACGGAGCGAGCTCGGTATTCGGGCTGCGCATCGTGGTCTATGGAACGCTGGCGGAGCTGACCTACGGCTACGTCCAGAAAGGGAGCCGGATCGCCGTGATCGGACACATTCAACGGCGGACCCACGAGGGCGAGAATGTCTTTGAGGTGGTAGCGAACGAGGTGCAGTTCATCAAGCGAATCGACTGGGAAGAGGGAGATCTCGTCCGGAAGGATCTTGTGCAGAGAGGGAAGCTGCGGCCCACGCACCAGGACCTGGAGACAGCCGCCGGGGGCGCGAAGCAAGGCAGCGCCCCGCAAGACGGGCGGGAGCCGTGAGCGCGTCTCGGACCGTGGTGATCCATCCCGTGCTGCTGGGAATCCTGGGAGCCGTCATCGTCCTGGTCCTGGGAGCGGGTTCGACCCCGCACGACAGCCAGGGGCGGCCGCTGCTGCTGCTCCCCCAGATGAGATCCGTCGAGGATTACCAAAGGGCCGCGCAAGGATGGGCGAGCCAGCTTGAAGTTCTCGACGGCGGGCTCGGCGGCCTGCTGCAGGCGAATTCCGCGGATATCCTGGCCGAGTCGGGCCAGGCAGAGCAGGAGCTGGAGCGTTCGGCCATGATCGCGCAGGCCATCGAGGGACGCGATCCGCCCCCCGCGCTGGCGGGCCTGGCCGCCGAGCTCGGCCAGACCGCCCAGGCCTATCAGGAGGCAGCGGGCGCTGCGGCCCAGGCCGTCAGCATTCCCGACGGGGGGCACCTCCGGACCGCGCAGAGTGCCCTGGGGAAGGCACGCGAGGATCTGGAAGATCTGGAGAAGAACCCATGGCTGACGAGCGAGCCGTAAGGCAGGCGCTGGACCGTTCCTCCGAAGCGATCCGCGTGGGCCAGCTGCAGAGTCTTCTGCGCGTTGAGGTTGAACTGCACGAGGAGGCCGAGCGCGAGTCGCGCGCCGTGAAGCTGGAGCTCATACGCCTTCTGGAAACGGTGGCCCCGGATCAGGCCGAGGCGGACCTCTCCGCCGGGCCGTCCGTGGAGACCCTCTCGGCCAAGGAATTGATTTCGATCCTTCAATCCCGGCTGATTGCCTCTGGGGCCAAAGGCGATCGCCTGGCGGACGGACCGCGCGAGACGGCGGCGGGTGTCCGAAGCAAGGATTACCAGGCTCTCCGCAACGAGCTGGGGACGACGAAGGAAAAACTCACCGCCTCCCAGTCCACGGCCGAGAGGCTTCAGCGCGACCTGGATGCCTCCAGGGAGCAAAACAAGTTTCTCATCGAAGAGAGAAAGCGGCTGCTGGAAAAGGTTGCCCCCCTTGAGGGCCCGCCCAAGGAGGGGATGGACGAGGGCGCGGCCCCCCCAGCCACTTTTCCAGCCGAGGCAGGGAAGGAGGAGCCCCAAGAGACCGAGTTCGCTCGGGCCATGCCGCGCTGGCTCAGCGAGTGGCAGGACGAGGAAACGTTCGAAACCGACAAGCGGCTTCTGCTCCTCCTTGGGGAGACCGGCCTGTCGAGGAGGCCGGCCGTGGAGGTCGCTCTAGCGCGCGAGCTCGGGATCAAGCAGACCACCCGCACGATACGATCTCGGATTGGGCGGCTTCAGGACGAGGGTCTGGTGGAGATTCTCCGCCCCTGGAAGGAGCCGAGCCTGCCCATCTGCTCGCATCTCCCCGATCTGGTGAAACTGTCCGAGAAGGGGCGCCAGGCTTTCTCGGCGCTTGCCGGTCACGCGGCGAAGGCCGCAGATCTTGAAGTCCTGGCCGCCAAGTACTCCAGCCCCGAGAAAGCTTTGCTGGTTCTTGTGGCAGCGGACATGCTCTCCGCGAATGGATATGCCAAGGTGGAGTATGCCGACGCGAATGTGCCGGCGCCCGCCGACCTGGTGGCCGAAGACCGAGACAGGCAGGCCATTTCGGTCGCTGTCGTGCGGGACGATCCCGGTGATGGCCGCCCCGGCAGAGGGGAAGGGAGGTGGCCCATTCTCCATGAGCTCACCCGGGGAAACCTGTATGTCATCTGCGACAGCCGCGCCTGCATGTACAGGACCCGGAACCAGATCAACTATGTGCTCGGGACCCGCCCGGTCTCCATCCACCTGACGAACCTGTCCGATCTACAGGCCGGAAAGAGAGGGGAGGGGAAAACGATCTGGCTGGAGTCCAAGAGTAGGCCCATGCCTGAGGCAGCTCCGTAGGGTGATCGAGTCGAGGCGGAAACCGTTCTGGTTCTCTGAGGGTCCCGGATCTTCACCCGGGCCGCTCTGTTGCCGATCCTGCGAAAGGAAAACCTTCTGTTCCTGAGGGTTGAGAGCAGCACCGCGCCGGAGGGTCAGGAGATCCTCACGGCAGAGGCACGCATCGTCTCGGTACAGAACGGGGGGGCCTGCCGCTCCTTGGCTGGAAGAGCGGCACCTCGTATGGTAGCATGTAGGCGTTTGTTCCCAGGATCCGTCCCACCTTCGAGGTTCTACTGATGGCCAAAGGCCTATCCAAATCTACCGTCTTGCGGTTCGTCCTGATCATCGGCATCGTCAATTTGTTTGCCGATATGACCTACGAGGGGGCCCGCAGCGTCAACGGTCCCTTCCTCGGCATTCTCGGGGCGAGCGCGGCGGCTGTCGGAACGGTCGCGGGGTTCGGCGAGCTGGTCGGCTACGCCCTGCGTTCCGTCATGGGGTATCTTGCGGATAAGACGCACCGCTATTGGGTGATGGTCTTCGTCGGGTACGCCATCAACATGCTGGCCGTTCCGGCCCTGGCGCTGGCCGGCAGCTGGCCGCTGGCGGCGGCGCTGATGATCGCGGAGCGGACAGGCCGCGCGATCCGGAAGCCGTCCGTGGAGACGATGCTGTCGTACACCGGCCGCAAGATGGGCCTCGGCTGGGTCTTCGGGCTCAACGAGGCGTTGGACCAGGCGGGGGCGACCATTGGGCCGCTGGTGGTGGCCCTGGTGCTGTATCTCAAAGGGGGATACCGCGAGGGTTATGCGGTGCTGCTCGTCCCGGCGCTCCTGTGCCTGGGGACCGTGGCGTTCGCACGGTTCTCCTATCCCCGCCCGCAGGAATTGGAAACCAAAGCGCCCACCCCGCTGCAGACGAGCGGGTTCTCCCGCGCTTATTGGCTCCTGGTCGCGGCCGGGGCCTTGATCGCCGTCGGTTTCGCCGACTTTTCGCTCATTGCGTTTCACTTCCAGAAGGTCGGCAGTGTTTCCCCAGATCTCATCCCTGTCCTCTATGCCGTCGCCATGGCCACGGGGGCGGTGGCGGCCCTGGTGACCGGCCGGCTGTTCGACCGGCTCGGGATCTCCACGGTCCTGACGGCGTTTTTCCTCTCCGCCTTCTTCGCTCCCTTCGTGTTTCTCGGGGGGTTCTGGCTTGCCCTGCTTGGCATGGTGCTGTGGGGAATCGGGATCGGAGGGCAGGACACGCTCCTCAAGGCGCTGGTGGCGGGAGTGGCGCCGGCCGACAAGAGGAGCACGGCCTTCGGCGTCTTCGACACGGGGTTCGGGATTGCGTGGTTTCTGGGCAGCGCCACCATGGGTTTCCTCTATGCCGTGTCCCTCCCCGCGCTGATCGCCTTTTCCGTCGTGTTTCAGCTGGCCTCCCTCCCAGTATTTGTTCTGGCCAGAAGACGGTCCTGACGGTTCGGCGGCCCGGCGGATCCGAAGGGCCTTTTTCCCGCCGAAACTCGGCTGACAAACCATCAGGACGTTCAGGCTGGCAAGAGGGCTGACCATCGAGCAGGAGGTAGAGAGAAAACCCATCCGGGCTGGTCCAGTACCAAGGCACCCCTGGTCCGTGGCTCCGGTTGGATAGACCGCCAGCCATAGATCAAGAAATCCAAGATCCTGCCATCCCCTATGAAGGGGCTCATGGGGCGGGGGCCATGTGCCCACCCCATGTGCCCACCCAAGTCGCAAAAAGCAACGAATCGGGCATTGACACCGGCCGAGGAGGGTTGTAGGCTCAGGATCAGAAAGCGGGCGTCTGCCGAATAGGGTCGCCCGGACGGGCTTCGGCGCAGGATCTGTCGAGCCCGATACGTTGGATGTAGATTGCGACCACACGTTTCCGGATCCCCGGATGGGCCGGACGGTGGTCGCGTTTTGTTTTCCGGGAAGCCGCGCTCGGAAGGGGGACATGGAACTCACGTTCAGCAAACGGGCTCTGTTCGCCGGTCTGGCCGGTCTTTTCATTCTCGCCGGCGCGGCCATCTTGATCCGCCGGATCCAGACTGGCCCTTCACGGCTCGATCGGACGGCTCCGCATCCCTCGCCAACGGCAGTGCCTTCGCCGCATTCTCCCGATCTCCTGACCGACGACGCGGCGGGTGAAGTCGTGCGCGAGACCGTTGTCGCGTATTTTTCGATTGATCCTGAGGACGAGGCCGCCTGGGCTCAGGCGATGACTAAGGTGGCCGCTGATCCGGAGACGGTCGAGATTCTGGAGAGCTCCCTCTGGCCCGAGATGTCCAAATCGAGGGTCAGGTCAAGCCCTTCGCAGGTTGCCGTCCGCAGGGTGCTCACAGGATACGACACGCTGGCCCGGCGGAGCTGGCAGGTCTGGGGAGCGCAGGTTTCCGGTCTGTCAAGCTGGCCCGCGCCAGCGCCTGAGCCGATCGGGCCCTTCGCGATTCCGTGGTCCAGGGGAGGCGAGGTGTCGCTGTATGTCACCGTGTTCAAACAGGAAGGCCAGTGGAGGTTCGGCCTGTTCCCGGTTGACGATCTTGTGAAGGAGCAGCTTGAGCCCAGCGCGGCCAAGGGGCCCCAAGACCAGGCGGAGCCATGAAGAGACTCTTGATCCTCGCGGCGCTGGCGTTGAGCTTGATCCCGAGGACAGCCCTCGCAGACGGCGGGACGGGCGTGGATGCCGGACAGGTCTGGCTACCGGACGGGACCATCCGCTGGGACAACCTGACCTATCTCGGACTGGTCCAGGAGCCGGTGAGCGGGATTCCTCTTGTGCCCAGTGCCACCTTTGAACGGTACGAGACGCCGACCGGGGACCTGGTTCTCCTCCCGTCCCCTCTCACGCTCATGGCGATGTACGCCTACCCGGAAAAGTTCCAGGGGATGCAGGGCGGGTACGGGTGGAGCAACTCGGTAGGCGCGGGCTACGGCGAACTTCTGAACGAGCTCCTCAACCGTAGCAGCGAAGACCTAAATCTTGGAGACCTCGCCCAGTTTGCCGGCTCGTATGCGAGTGAGCGTCAGTTCTACCAGGATCTGCTCTCCTTCCAGGGGCCGGCCTGGACCCTCGGCCTGTACACCACCCTCGAGGTCTTCCAGCACATGATGACTCAGTGGACCGAGCACGGGTACCTCTTGTATGCGTTCGCCATCCTGCTCTATCCCTCCTCAGCCTGCGCGAGTCTTCCGGGAGGCTGCCCGGCGGAGGCCGCACCGTCTCCGCGCCAGGGATGCCGCCCCTCGACCATCAGCCAGGCTGCTCCGAAGCTCACGATCGAGCGTGCCGCCCCGAACTATCCGCTGGTTGTCGGACAGGATCCGGACAGGCGCGGCGCCGACATACAGGTTCAGGTCGGGATCCCGCCGGTGATCTTCACTTGGTACGAGCTGGTGCCGGTCTACCAGACCGAATGCCGGGGAGCAGGAGCGGGGCAGCAGGGCGAGTGCAGGACCAACCCGTCGGCGACTTACCTGAACGGTGTTTGGGAAAGGGTGCATGTCCGGGATGACTGCCGCCAGCACGTGGCGGTGTATCCCGAACCGGTCATGGACCTGGCAGCCTGGGCAAACCTGACCGATGCCTCCAGGGAGTGGATCCTGAACACGCTCTCGCAGCGCTACTATGACGCCTACCTGCATCATCCAGAGTTCTTCCTGATCCCGCAGATGGCCGGCTGGTCCGGGGGATGTCGATCGGGGACGTGCACCGCTTCATCGCTTGTCCCGGCCGTCCCCCTTGCGGACCCGGGAACGTTTGACCTGCTGCTCGAGGTGCAGACGGCCGGGACGCCGGTCACCCTCCCCCGGACGTTATATGGGCACGGCCAGTTGAAGGTGTATCTGGCGGAGGTCACGCTTGGGGATCCAGGGGCACTTTCGGCCCCTCAGGGTGCACCCTGAGACCGGAGTGTCTCATGACCCAGCTTGATGCGATCAGCGCGTTCCTTTGTTCACTCCCGATCTACTTCATTAACGGATGGCTGGTGATCCTGTATGCCCTTCTGGATCACCTGGCGGAGGCGGCCAGCCTGGTGGCGGGCGCCCTGATCATCGCGATCCCGGACGCGGAGGTGCAGCGCAGAGCAGGGTTCCGTCCGCGCCGGCAGGACTGGGACGGGACGCCGCCGGTCCCGCGCACCGCTCAGGCCATGACGGCGCTGGTCCTGCTCCTGTGGCTTTGCGCCCAGTGGCAGATGGGGGTTCCGGTCCCGTGGATCGGCGCGGCCATGTGGATTGCCGGCCTCGCCTGCATCCTGGCGCTCCCGGCCCAGCGGTTCAACCTGCTGTGGTACGTGAAGGGCGGGCTGGCGATGTACGCCCTGGCCGTGATCGGGAGCAGGCTGTATCTGGCGTACGCCATTCAATCAAACCCGAGTGATTGGGCGGCGATGATCGGATCGCAGGAGGCGGCGGCGACGATCGTCGCGGGGACGGAGAGCAGCGTCACGACGATTGTTCTCTGGGCACTGTGGCTGGTGATCCCGCTGGGCTACTTCTCGATGCTTTTCCAGCAGGCGTTTGCGAATCCGATGAGCCTGATCAGCCCCTGGCAGGGAGCGCAGGATCTGCTCCGGCACCTGCGTTCGCCGGGCAGCGATTAGGCAGAGGGGAGGGGGGAGGGTTGGCCAAGTTGACGTTCACGGGCTTCCAGGGCAGGGCGGCACACATGGGCGAAGGAGTGCTTTCTCCTGCGCCTTCATGTGCTGTCCTGAAACCAATCGTTCAGATTGCGCTTCGGAGCAACGGGACGCGTTGGTTCCAGGAAGCACATACGTCAGGTGGAGCGTCCAACGCCAGCGGTCAATCCACCATACGCCGCCTCCGGGGTCGGCACCCCGGGGGCACTTACGTCCCCTCGGGGGGCACCCTCGGCCCCTCAGGGGGCACTGACGGGCCCACAGGGGGCATTGATGGCCCCTCAGGGGGCACTTTCGGCGCCATAGGAGGCAACCTGCCATCGAGAAGAGATGGCCTGGGCCCTTCTTGGGCCAACGACGGAGGCGAACATGTTTTCCACGAACGGGTACTTGCGGTTTCCCATACACGCCCTTCCGCCGCTGATGCTCGGGCTGGCCGCGGCAATGATCGTGGTTTCTGCGGTCTCCGGGCTCGGGATCGCGCTGATCCGTGGAGTCGCGGCCGTCTACCTGGTCACGGGGACGCGCATGCCTCCTCCATTAAAGAGGTGGCACCGCGCGCTGACGCGGGTGCGGCGGCATATCCATTCCGGCGAGTGGCGCGATACCGACTAGCGGGCCTTCCGTGCAAAGGACTGACGCACCCCGGGATGAACATCTGGGGCAAGCGCCCCGGAAGAAACATCCCCGGAACACGCTTCTGGGGTTCCCCCGGAACCAGCACCTGGGGTTCCTGAGGCAGGTCCCGGGTGCGTGCACGGCGCGCCCGGCAACACGTCGGGGCGCAATTCTCCGACGACATCATAGTCACAGCCCGGCAAGGGCTTTGGAAAAGTCCTGAGGGGGACCTAGATGGCGGCTGCGGTTGAACTCCTTCGCAATGCGATGGACCTGGCTCCAAGATGGCTGAGACCGAGCCGGGTCGAAGTCCCCCTGGACCTGCAAATCGAAGAGGCAGGCCTCGTGTCCGTCCCCGGATCGGACGCGCTCGATTACTTGTGGTTCCGCCTGCGCGAGGGGGAGGGTCACCGCGATATCCCCGGTTTCCGCGTCACCCGGCTTCTGCAGCTCAAGTTCATCCCTCTGGAGGCGCGGGCCGACCCGGGCCTATTGCAGAAGATGCGCACGGCACTCCGGGCGCTGTATGGTTCGCGGGTGGAGTTCCTGTATCTTGCGGCGGGGATGTTCAGCGACCCTCCGCTGGGGATTGTCCAGTGCTACGGCGCCTCGGTGTCTCGACCGTCGCTGGACGAGGCCTGCGCCCGGTCCGACTTGAGCCTGCGGGCGCTGCAGGCGGCGCTGGCCGGGGCCTACCGCCAGGTCCGGCTGGAGCCGCTGAACCTGCGGATGGCTGGATGGATCTCGGAGGCAATGCAGCAGATGCCGCACGCGGTGCTGGCGATCGGGCATCCCGACCCGAGGGAGACTGCGCGGAGTGGGAGCGGGATGCTCTCCCGCAATCCGCTACTGGAAGGCGGTCTCACCCAGCAGCAATACACGCTGCAGCAGAACGAGATCCTCTTCCGGGGAATGAGCGAGCTGGAGGAAGAATTCCTGTTCCTCATCCTGACCTCCCCCATCCGCTTCCCGGATATCACTGAGATGCTGACGGGCCTGGCGGAGGAAGCCTCGACCTGGGCCTCGCTCCAGCAAGGATCGCGCGGCGCCTCGTTTGGCGTGAGTCTTCCGGCGCTGCTGACCGGCGCGATGGCACAGAGCGCGGCGCTTGGGTACGGCCAGAGCCAGGCGACCGGAGTGGCGACCGGGAATGCGCATTCTGTCGGTTCGGCCCAAACCGAAGGGGAGGCGCACACGGTCGGTCACGCGGAGACAAGCGGCTGGACGCACTCGGCGACCAGCGCGGCCGCGGCCACCCAGGGGACGGCGCACACCGTGTCGGAGGGGTCCATCGAGACGGAGTCGGCGGGGGTGAGCGCCGGCATCACCGGAGGCATCAAACCTGAGGGGATCGGGGTGGATGCGAGCCTGGGCGTCTTTTCCTCACAGGCGCACTCCGCGATGCACTCGACGGCGGATACGGTGTCAGCCGCTCACACCGAGAGCCACGCGGTGACGGACGGGACGTTCGGATCCACGACCGTATCCACGGCCGACACGACGAGCCATTCCGATACTCAGTCACAGGCCGACACGCACTCCAAAGTGGACAGCCAATCGCAGGGCACCGGGACTTCCCAATTTCTCTCGCGCGGGGTGACCTCGGCGCTGGCGGTGGGAATTGCGCCGTCCCTGGCGGTGCACAACACCTTCGAGTGGCAGTTCGACCCGGCGGTCCTGGTCACGCAGGTCCTGCGGACGCAGGAAGCGCTCCTGGACACGGCCAGCAAGGAAGGCGCCTTCTACGCCGATGTGTACGGCCTGGCCAGAACCGAGCGGGGGAAGCGCGCCCTCATGGGCCTCATCCCGCAGGCCTTCCACGGGACGGAGGAAGTGGTCACCGGGGTGCAGACCAGGGATCTGAGCCCGGCCGAGAACGCCTACATCGCCCTGCACGCGCGGTCGTTCACGCCTTCGACCCGGATCGCGACCGTGCCCGAGATCCTGTCCGGATACATGGACAGCACGATCCTTACCCTTCTGCAGCTGGCGACATACACGGCGCCGGGGACCTTTGAGCAGGGTCCTGCCCTGACGGTCCAGGAAGCGACACCGGATTTCGCCTTCATGCCCGAGATGCCGGGGGAGGTGGTGCTGGGCAAGCAGTGGAGCGCGGAGAAGGGGAAGCTGACCGACACTCTCCTTCGTCTCTCGCGGGAGCGGCACTTCCACTGCGCCTTTGCGGGCGACACCGGATTTGGAAAGACGGTAGCGGCCGAGCGCCTGGCCTTTGAGACCACGCTGAAGTGGCACTACCGCACGGTCGTCCTGGACTTCGGCCAGGGCTGGAGGAAGGCGCTGCATTGGCCGGGGCTGGCGGGCCGGGTGGACATCCGCCAGCTGTATCCGGGCGCCCCGCGGCCGCTGCGCTGGAACATCCTGCAAGTCCCGCGGCGCATGGACCCGGGGCGCTACCGCTCGATGCTCGCGGAGCTCTTTGCGAATGCCGGCCGCATGGGGCCTCGGCAATTGGGCTTCCTGAGGCGGGCGCTGACGCGGGTATACAAGGCGCAGGGCGTGCTCACGCACGACCCGGAGACGGCGGCGGACGAGTCCTGGGGCTATGTGCGCGACAACCCGGAGGTGCTGGCCATTGAGGAAAGCCGGAGCCTTAGCGCTGGTCCCGCCAGGGACGTGCAGGCCGGAGGGGTCCAGGCTCCGGGGAGAGTGCGGATCGGGCAGTCCCTGGCAGAGCTGGGCCAGGCTGATCTGCAGGCGCTCGCGATCCGGCGCAGCCAGTCTGCGGACGTGACTCGGCTGGTCGAGGAGCTTCGCAGGCTGTATGAGGAAGTGGCGCGGCAGAAGGACCAGAGCAGCCGCACCGCGATCGAGGGGCTGCTCCTGCGGGTGGATCAGTTTGCCGAGGGACAGATGGCGCGGCTGTATGGGCCGGGTCCGGACACGGTGCCGATTGAGAACCTGGGTCTCCTGGGAGGGGAGGACGATCCCTGGGGGGTAGTGGTGATTGAGGGGGGCGCGGAGATGGACGAATACCCGAAGGCCGCGCTGCTCGCGCTCCTGGCCAGCGTCCTGTATTTCGATGCGGTCGCCCGGCGGCGCGAATCCCTCGCCGGCCGTCGGTTCCCTCCCATGCAGGTCTTCTTTGAGGAGGCCGCCAAGGTCCTGCGGGGCGTTTCGGGGGCCGCCTCGACCGACAACGGTCCCGCGCTCACGGCCTCCCAGCCGGTGGCCGAGATCTTCCAGACCATGTGGCGGGAAGGGCGCAAGTACGACATCTTCCTTCACGTCATCACCCAGACGGTGAGCGAGCTTCCGGCCGGGATCCTGGCCTCATGCAACAACGGATTCTTCGTGCAGACCAAGAACCCGAACGACCGTGACCTGGTGATGGCGCACATCGGCCGCAGCGAGCGCGGGGTGGTGAACACGGAATACAAGCGCTACCTGGCCCGGATTCCCAAGGGATACGCGATCACGAAGCTCGGATACAGCGAGGACGTGATCGACATCGAGCCCATGCTGGTGCACCCGCTGAGGGTTCCGGGAAGCGAGCCCTCGGACGCGGAGATCCACGACCGGCTGGGCTGAAGGGCAAGGGGAGGGGGGATATGTTTGGCAGACGCAATCTATGGATCCCGATCGTCCTGGCGGTGGCCACGGTGTTCCTGGTGGTCCTGCTGTTGAACGGTGTGATCCGGCCGGTGACGGTCGTGGTCGCGAAAGTGGCCATTGCCCCGGGCACGCCCCTGACCTCGGACTTGGTCGATGTGCGCTCCATCCCCGCTGAGGCGAAGCCCGCCGACGCGTACGACCAGGCCAGCGAGGTGATTGGCAAGGTCGTCGCCGTGGGCAGAGCGCCGGGTGACTTTATCACCGCCTCGGTCCTGGGCGACCAGGCGCAGGCAGGACTGCCTCAGGAACTGCCTGCGGGGGACGTGGCGGTGGCTGTCCATGTCGACATGGCCAGCGGGGTGGCCGGGCTCCTGCGCACAGGGCAGACCGTCACCGTGATCGGGATCCTCGCGCCCGATGCGCTGGGCAACCTGCAGACGACCCAAGCGGTTTCCGTCTCGCCGCCGAGCCTCCAGCCCGCCAACAGCCCAGGAGCCACAGGGGTCCCCGCCGCAAAGGCGGCGACACCCGCCTCGACCCCGCAGCCGACGCCGGAGCCGCCGACCGCGCCGCTGATTCGCATCGCCATCGAGGGGGTCAAGGTGATCATGGTCCCGCAGAGCTTCCGCTATGAGGAGCTGCCGGCCGGGAGTAGCGAGGATCAGCTTTTTGCCAGTGCCCGGACGACCCTGGCGTCGCAGGAGAGCAGCGTGGTGGTGCTCGACGTCCCGGAGGCACCGGTCCAATTGGTCCCGGGCCTTGAGGTCAACCCTCCCTGCCTGCTTGCGGCGCTGGACAAGTACGGCGCCATCGACCTGGCGCTTGAGCCCGCCTCGGGGTTGAAGGTCGGCCAGATCCTGACCCTGAACCTCGCCGATCTATACAAGGCGATGAACGACGGCAACTGACGCCTGCCGAGAGAGGAGAAAGAGGGGGAGGACATGTCAGGAGAAGATCTTCCCAAGGTGGGCGTGATGCTCGCCGGGCCTGGGAGCGACCTGGTCCTGGCTTCCATGCAGCCGCCGTTCCTGCAGGACCCGCGCTTCGCGATCCGGGCCGTGGCGACCAGCTTTGAAGAGCTGCAGGTCAAGCTCTCCCAGATGAGGCCTGAAGTGCTGGTGATCCAGGCGGACGTCGCGCCGGGACCCGATCCTCTGATCGAGGTCCTATCACGGCTGCAGGCATGGAACGGGGCGGCGATCGTCATCCTGTGTCCATCCTGGCGGGAGTTCCAAGGCGCGCTGGAGAAGGTCGCCAGTACCGGAAGGGTATTTCTCGACCCGGTGAACTGGGCCGAGATGGCGCACGCCGCATACAGTGTGGCGATTACCCAGCGCGCCAGGCTCGCCGCCGCGGCGCCGCTGCAGCAGGCCTACTTCTCCCGCCAGGCCGGTGCCATCACCGGAACCAGGGTTGTGGCTTTCCTGTCGGCTTGCTCTGGGGCGGGGCGTTCGACGATTGCGGAGAACCTGGCCTATGAGCTGGCCGTGCGCTGTAACGCCAAGACGCTCCTGGCCTCATTCGACCTTCCTCCTTCGGCCGTCTCCCACCTCAAGCTCCACTATGAGCCCAGCGCCCAGGCGTTCCTGGCCCGGGCGGCCGAAGGACTCGACGGCTGCCTGCAAATGAGGGAAGGACTCGAGGTCCTGGTCGCCCCGGAGAACACCTCCGACTACCTCAAGTCGGCAAAGGATTCCGAGACGGACATGAGTGCCCCCAACTCGATCTACTCGCTGGTGATGGCGACCTGGACCCGAAACTGCGCTGCAATCCTCCTCGACCTTCCTGGCGGGGAGGGGGCCTGGACGCTTCAACCGCTTTCGGCCGCAAACAGCATTGTGCTTATCGCGCGGCCGACGCTGGCGGATATGGCCGCGACCGCCCACATCCTGCTTCTTCTTCTCGAACGTCTGGCAACCAAGCTTAGGGCCCCGCGTGAGGCCATCTACCTCGTGCTCAACCAGGTAAGCGAGAAATCAGGGATGACCGCTCACGGCTGGCACGAGAACCTCGCGCGGGCGGTCCCTTGGACCCCTCCGATCGCCGCGGTAATCCCCTTCGACCCCGCGGTCGTCGCGGCCCAGGACCGGCAGGTCCCTCCGGTCACCTGCGCGGAGGGGTTTGCCAGGGGGATCCGGATCTTAGTCGGCGCGTTGTTTCCCGGCCTGGCTCAGGTGGCAGAAGGGGAGCGGCGCACCACGGTATTCCGCATGCCCGGGATTCGGGTACGGATCGGAAAGGATTAGCGGATGGGAGAGGAGCAGGATGCGCGTGGAGGGAGGATGTCGAATCTGCCGGGGGGCAACGACCGCCGCGGGTTGCTTGAGATGATGGAGATCCCTCGGTTGGAAATCGAAGGGAGCGGGAAGGAGCTGTCCGGTATCGCGGACGAGGTGATCGACCGAATCAATCACGAGTTCCCAGCGGAAGTGCTGCGGCGGCCTTCCAAGGAAGAGCGGCAGAAAGTCGCGGAGCGGATCGCCGTCCTTGTCCGGCAACAGGCGCTTGCGCGGAAGGTCTCGCTAAGCGGGCACACCATCCAAACGATTACCGACGAGTTGGAGCGCAGGCTGCTGGGATTGGGGTTCCTGGACCTGCTCCTGCCTCCGGCGCGGACGGACCTGACCGAGATCGCGGTCTACTCGAGCGGTCTGGTTCAGGTCATGCGCAAAGGGCAGGTGCGCTGGGAGACGGTCGATCTCTCGCCCTCCGAGGCTGAGATCTGGAGGACCCTCGACCGGATCCTGGGGCCGCAAAACAAAGTCCTCAATGAAGCGAACCCATCCGTGAACGCCCGGCTTCCGGGCTCGGAGAGCAACCCGGGAGGCGGCCGGGTGAAGGCGCTCCATCCTGTCATTGCGCCGCCCGGCAGGAACCCGGCGGTCAATATCCGGCTCTTCGAGCAAGAGCCGGTGCGTCCGGAATGGATTCTCCGGAAGGGGATGGCATCCGTCGAGATCATGGACTTCCTGGCCGAGGAGATCCAGGGCGGGGAGAAGATCCTGATCACAGGCGGAACCAGGACAGGCAAGACGACCCTGCTTTCGGCTCTCTGCAACTACCTTCCGGAAGGCTGGCGCATCGTGAAGATTGAGGAGCCCCAGGAGATCTGGGTCGACCGCCCGACCGTGCAGACACTGGAAGCGCGCCCGGCCGCGGTGGGGACCGAGGTCAGGCCATATACCCTGGCGGATGGGGTCGACGACGCGCTGCGCCTCAGCCCCGACTACCTAATCGTTGGGGAGGTCAGAGATGGGCGCGCGGCGCTGGCGCTCTTCCGGGCACTGATGACCGGGCACAGCGGGAGCTGCACCTTCCACGCGGACACGCCTCAGGAGGCGCTGCAGCGGCTGGCCACGGTCATGGGCGCGGACGCGGGAGTGGGCAGAGCCGACGCGATGGGGATGATCGGCTCCGCGATCGATCTGATCGTGCAACTCGGGATTCGAAACGAGGTCCGGCGCGTGGTCTCTGTGGCCGGTGTTGCTCAGCATCCGCGGCAGATCGATCCGGTGCTCGTTCCTCTGTTCCGATTCCGCGCAGGCTCGCCCCCAAGTGATCCACATTGGGACGAGTTACCAGAGGAACCCCAGATGTTGGTTCTCCCGGATGGGCCGTCCGGGATTCTCCCGGAGGGATCCGAACCCCAGGCGCGGGTTCCGGGGCGGGACGGGGCGGAGGACGACGGTGCAGGACGGAAGAGGATGCAGGCAGCGGAGGCATGGCGGGCCGGACTGACTGAGGAGGGCCACCAGTGACGCTTCTCATCGCGCTTCTTGCGGGAGCGCTTGTCTTCGTGCTCTTCTCGCCGCCTTGGGAGGGGCGCAGGACCTATGCCCGGCGCGTGGAGGAGATGTTCTCGCTGGAGACGAGTCAGAGGCTGAGCGAGACCAATCCCCGCTCGTTGGATTACCGGCTGATGGCAGGAGGCGTCCCGCTGCGCCCGGTCACGTTCCGGCTTTGTACCATCGCGCTTGGGGTCGCGGCGTGCGCCCTGGTGTGGATCTTCCTTCCGGGGGTGCCGGCGGTTGCGGTCGGGGTCGTCTGCTTCTATGCGCCGCATGCCTGGCTCGCGGACCGCGTTCGAGGCCGGGGGCGCACGATCGACCGCCTTCTGCCCCTCGCGATCAGCCGCATCACGGCAGGCATCCTTGCCGGCGGATCCGTCGTTGATCTTCTGGCGCAGGTTGCAAGCTCGCTGGCTTCGGAGGGGGCCAACCCGCTCGCGCCGGAGCTCGAGCTGGCCGCGAAGGAGATGCGCTCGGGGGACCGGACGGAGGCGCTCCGGCGCCTAGCCGAACGGTCGCCCTCGGTGTCATTGGGAAACCTGGCTCAGCTCCTCAATTCGTATCTGGATGTGGGCGGGTCTTCGTATGGAGCGAGCCTGGCGGAGGCGGGAGCACGGATGCAGGAGATCCTGACGGCGCGAGGACGAGCCCAGGCCAAGGCGGGAGATGCGGTCGTCACTGCCCGCATCATCCCGGCGGCGCTTCTGCTCGTGCTCCTGTACCTCTCGCGCGACCCGCTGATGCACGCGGCGATGAGCGCGCTCCCCGTGCAGGTCGTCATTGGCGCGGCGATTGCGCTCATGGCGGGGGGGTATCTGGTGATGCGCTCGATGGTCCTGGAGGCCGCATGACAACCCTGATTGTCCTGATCGGGGTGTGTGCTGGGCTCCTGGTCGCGGTCCTGCTCCTGGAGATCTTCCCGCCGGAGCTTCGCGGAAAGGCAGCTCGATCGATCCAGGAGTCATTCCAGCAGGCAGAGGAGCGCCCAAACGGGGTTCGGGGAGCGGCCGCCGCGATTGAAAAGCCCGTGTCGAAATGGACACCGGCGTGGCTCCTTCAGAGGATGCGCCGCGACCTGTATTGGGCCCAGCTGGGCGGAGCCTGGCGCGACTGGACACCGGGTCAGGTGCTCTCCCTGCGGATCCTCGCGGCTGGCGCGCTTGGAATCCTCGGGCTGATCGTGTTTGGAGACTTCCTGCTGGGAGCGCTGACGGCGTTTCTGGGCTGGGAGGCGCCTGGGATGCTGGTCTCGCGGGCCGGGCGTGGGCACAAGCGGCGCTTCCAGGAAGAGTTCCCGGAGTACGTCCAGCTCCTTGCGGCTCAGTCGGCCTCGGGGATCTCGCTGGAGGAGGCGCTGTCCCGGACATCAGGGTCCGTAGGCGCGGTGCCCAGCTGGATCGCGAGGGTGGTCCGCGCCTCGCAGGGTCGCAGCCTGTTCGACCAGCTGGAGAAAGAGGCGCGCGAGACAGGACTCCCTGAGCTCGTGAGTTTCGCGATCCAGCTCGAGTACGTCACGCACGGGGTGTCGCAGCAGGACCTGCTCGGGAAGCTCGCGCGGTCGATCGCGAGCGAATATCTGGGGCAGGCGGAGAGCCGAGCGGAAAGGGTCGGAGCCGAGCTGGTCGTGCCCATGGTCGTGTTCTATTTCCTCCCCTTTGTGCTGACGATCCTGGCGATCATCGGCTGGCCGATTTTGGAAAGTTTGGGAGGGTCGTAGGGCAAAGGGAGGGCGAGAAAGGTGCTCGGCTCTGAGGGAAGGAAAAGCCGATTGTGAAACGTTTAGGGAGATGCTCAGGTCGGGAGGCGGCATTGCTGGATTTCCTCGCAAACAGTAAGGATGCCTGGCTGGGGGGTGGAGCTTTGATGCACGAATGCGCAAAAGTGGGTGTAGATCTTTGGTCTGGCGTTGATCCTCAGAGGCCTCGCCAGTCTCTGAGGTCGACCGAGGGTCAGGGGCTGTGACCCTCGCAGGATAGGCCGGCAGACTCGGGCCGCGTGAGGGCGACCGGGCGCGGAAGGGGGGATTATGAAGGGATCATTCGGTCGATCGGTTCGGGCGCTGCTGGCCTGCGCGATCGCCCTGCTGGCGGGCGGAGTTCTGGTCCGCCAGCAGGCCGCCTGCGCGGGGTGCCAGCCGGGCAACTTCACCTATGACGACCCGGTCGGATGCGACTCGAGCTGCCATGTCATCTACTCAGGAAAGCTGACGGGGACATGCAACGGTGACTGCGAGGCGAGCGTCCTGCAGGGGAGCTGCTCAGGGACGAAGGGAAGTTGCACATTCCATCGCAACTACGTGAAAAAGAGTTGCGGAGGCGCGCCCGCGCCGCCGCCTGCCCCCACCGGGGGGCCTGCTCCAACCAACACGGCTGCGCCCATGCTGACCAATACACTCGCCCCTATGCCTACCTCGGCCCCGACGGACACGGCTGAGGCGACCTCAACCCCTGTCCCGACAGTCACCAGCCCGCCGGCGCCGACAGGCACGTCTGGTCCGACGGATACCGCGGTTGCGGAAGCGACCTCGACAATACCTCCGACGGATACGTCGATCCCCAGCCCACCTTCAACGGACACGCCTCAACCCACAGCTCCTCCGGCGGACACTCCGCTGCCGACCCCAAGCCCGACGGATACCCCTAAGCCAACCGCGACATCCACCAGCACACCCTTGCCCACGCCAACGCCTTTACCTCCCGTATTGACGAGCGAGGTGACGTGCAACCTGCCGGGTGATGGAGGCTGGTGCCGCGGGGGAGCGGACCTGCATCTTGAGGCGAGTGATCCACAAGGCCTTGGGGTTGCCATCCAGGGGGAGTTGAATGGGAGTCCCTTTCAGTGCGAGGCGACCTGCTCGCTGGATCTCCCGGAGGGGCAGGGGACGGCAAGCTTCGAGGCCGTATCGGACAGCGGGAGAACGGCCTCGGGAACCGCGACCTGGCAACTTGACAGCGTTCCTCCGGTGATCGTTTCGCAGCTCCAAGGGGGGACACTCGGGAATAACGGGTGGTACACCGCCGGCCCCGTTGACCTCGCGTGTACCGCGACAGATGTGACCTCGGGCGTCGCTGTCATCCAATACAGCGTGGACGGCGGGCTCTGGGGCGACGCGGCCATTGCGCAGGCTGACGGGCCGCACACGCTTGAGTGCCTGGCAACCGACGGGGCTGGAAACACGTCCCAGGCTCAGAAGGAGGTGAAGATCGACAGCAGTCCGCCAACAACCGTTTTCGATGTCACTCCCAATACCTGGCTGGCAGGGACCGTGACCATCAGCGGAAGGACGGTAGGTGCCGTTTCCGGGCTGGCCGATGTCGACTTTGCTCTGGACAGCACTTCCGACTGGATCTCGTTGGGGAGCGCGAGCGGATGGACTTATTCCTGGGACACGCGAGGTTCATCTGATGGTGGGCACAGGCTCTATGCCCGGGGTGAGGATGTGGCTGGCAATGTGGAGACCCCTCAATCTGTACAGGTGCGCGTAGACAATACTCCGCCTCAGATCTCACTCCAGTCCTCTTGGGTTCTGGGTCAGGCCGGGAAGTTCAGCGCGGAGGACAGCGGGGTCGGGATTGGGAACGTGAAAGCGGTGTTCTCAGGAAATGGGATCGATCCCCGCGAGGTGGACTACACCCAGGCGCCAGGGGAGATCGCCTGGGACGGGATTGACGGGAGTGGGGGGCATGTTGGGAACGGAACGTACCAGGTAGTCGTCACCGCCTGCGATCTCTTGCAGAATTGCGCCACGGCTCAGGCCCAGATCTTGGATCCGGCGCCGCCGCCTCCCAACCCGACAAGGCCTCGTCCTTATCCGACACTGACTGCCACGCCTACGCCCACCTCGACGCCGATGCCCACTTTAGCGGCGACGCCAACCGGGGCGACCATGGTCGCGCTGTCGGCACGTCCGGCCAGGCCCGCGGGGGTCGTCCGGTCCGGGCAGACCGCTGCAGCAAAGGTGGCGGTCAAAGCACTGCCCAGCCCGCCTGAGCACTGGATCATCTGGCCATTTGTGGGGATGCTGGGTCTGATCACGGCGGTGGGAACGGCCTATGCAGTGGACGGCCGTCCCAAGGAATTGCGCGCGCTCCGCAGGTCGCTTGAGCTGATTTTTCTAACGAACTTTGAGAACCAATTCGAGGCCATCACAAAGGGGGAAAGATGATCATTCTGGAAATCTCGCTTGCAATTGCCATCCTCGCCGGCGTGATTCTCTTTGGCGGCGTCATCGCCCTGGGCAACGAGCGCCAGCGGCGTGAGCTGGAGTCCATACGAAAAGAGGCCCAGGCCTGGGCGCTGGGCGACCTGAAGGTCAGGCGGCTGGTGCTGGAAGAGACGGTCCATGTCGACGACCCACACGCCTGGTTGAACCGCCTTGCCGAGAAAGTCCTCGGTTTTGATCCCGAGCTGGAGGCGATCCTGGCGACTGAGAATCCCGACGCGATCGTGACCAGGGCGAAGGACGGACGGCTGATGGCCTTCTCGCCGCTTTCCCCGTCGATGCTTCGCAGTATCAAACAGAATGGATCCGGTGCAAGAAAGGGGTTCTTTGGAAATGGCCATTTTCGCTTTGCCAGCCGGCTCTTGGACATGGCCAGAAGGCATCCGTCGGTTGTTTCAGAACTCGGGAGGTCCAAGGCGATTGAGCTGAGCCTACTTGAGGTTGGGACCTCTTTTGACATTGAGGCCAGGAAAGTGTGGGAGATGGTGACCGGGAAGCGAACTCTTTCCGACCGCTGGTGGCTGTATGTCGGCAAGAGGGGGCAGCCTGTTCCGGCGTAAGGGGGGAGCGTGCCCCTATTGAACGTCGAGATAATTCCATGGTCGGGGGAATTGCTGCTCATCCTTTGGCTGACTGCCTGCGTTATCTGGGATGTCAGGACCAGGACCGTGCCGGGCTGGCTCACTGTGTTCCCGCTCCTCGGAGCCGCGCTTGCTCGTCTTTTCCAGGGTATGTGGAGTGCGCCAGTCCTGGTCGCAGGGCTGATCTTGGCGTCAGATCTGCCCCGGCGTCTCCGAATCCCGGCAGCAGGTGTGCTGGTCCTTGTTCTCGTGGCGATGACGTCGATGGCAGACACGGGGATCCTTGTTGCGCTCCTGGGGGTTTGGCTTCTCTGGGAACTCTCTCTAATGGGCGGGGCGGACGCCAAGATCCTGATGGTCCTTGTGCTGATCCTGGGAGATGGGTACGTGGTATTCCCAATCGCGATCGCTGGGGCGGTGCTGGCCGTTGTCGCGGGCATCCGAAAGAAAAGGACGATCGCGTATGCCGCGGCGATTGCCCTGGGAACGCTTTTCTATCAACTCTTAGTCCTTTTACATCCGGAGGGGGTCATCATGAAACGCTTTCTATCTGATAGCCGGGCCCTTGAATCCACGGAGGTGGCGCTCCTCATCGCAGCGGTGGTCCTCGTCGCCTATGCCGCCTACCAGGTCCTGGGCCAGAAGATCGCCGACGTCGTCATGGAGATCGCAGGGAAGTTCTGAGGAAGGGCCCATCGTCCTGAAAGAGCGGAGACGGGGCTAGGTAAGTAGCACCCATCGACAGTGCTTCACTACTGTTGGGGAGGAGTGGAGATGAGATGGAGGTTCCTCAGATCCAAGAGTGGGATTGAGACTCTCGAGGCAGCCACAACGGCACCCATTGCAATTCTGATGGTGCTGGCGGCCGTGAACCTAGGCATGGCCGTCTATGGTCAGCAGGCCGTGGAGGCGGCGGCAACCTACGGTGCCCGGATGGGCAGCGTCGCCCAAGAGTGCGCTGCCTGCTTCGCGGTGACGGATGCAAGGACGGCCATCGAGGCCGCGAAGATTGTGGAGAACCCGCAGGTCGAGGTGCTTGCGCCTGGCGGCACGGCGGGAAGCATCCTTGAGATTCGGGTCAGCGGGCAGATCCCCAACTTCATGGGTCCCCTGGCGGCCATCTTTCCGGGGCTTCCGACGGGGCCATTCAGCGTCTCGGCCCAGGCCACCTTCAGGCAAGAGGGATGGTAAGCGTGAGGCGCCGGTGGCGAGTGCCCGGTTACTCGATGGTCTTCTGGGCCTGCTTCATTGCGCTGGTCCTGTTGCCGCTCCTAGCGCTCGCGATCGAGGTGGGGCGGTATTCGTTCGCCAGGGCGGAAGTGGCCAAAGCAGCAGATGCCGCGGCACTTGCCGCTGCCATCGAAATCGATCGCTCAGTGTTCAGAGAGACAGGCCTGGTGGTTGTCACCCCGCAGGCTTGGGCAGAGGCTCAGGCCTATGCAAGCCTGAACACGGGGTACCTGTCGTCACTGGGTGTCCATGCCATGGTGACGGGGATTGAGGTGGACAACGGGAACCGGACGGTGGAGGTGGTTGTGTCAGCGAACCTCGAGCGGCTGTTTCCCTCAATTATCCCGAACATCATGGTCTCAGAGGTTGGCCTTGCCAGTGTCAGGGCAGAAACACTGGCACGATGACCGAGGGAGACCAAACATGAATGGACGACTCCGCCATAGCATTTGAGGTTGCCCTGCGTTCATACTGAATGCCGGTCATATGTCGGTTCACTATCGTCCGTTCTAGAATTCGGGAAGGTTTTCTAGATTGTCGGATGCAATCTTGTCTCGATCTGTGCGAATGTAGTTCACGCCGTTGATTGTAACGGTGCCGACTTCCCGCCCTTTGCGCCACTTGCCGCTCCCGTCGCTCATGATGGTGATGAAAGTCTTCCCTGTCTGTATCTCTGTCACTACTTTGGTCCGTTGCCATTCCTGAGGGCTGCCTAACGTGTCACCTTTGTCCTCGCGAACCTCAACCTTGACTATATGTGTTCTCTTTTCGTTGTACTGTACTTTGGATATGCAATAGTCAGCCCACTTTTCCATCTTCCCTCCCCCGAGTCGGGTGGTCCTTCCTAATCGGCAAGTCAAATGGAGCTCAGGCGAGAGCGCTCTCTTACTCTTGATTGAGTGCCTGCCAGTGAAAACTTGTGCCGACAGAAAGGCCGCGCCGCCAGGAGACGCGCGATAGGCCTCAGATGGTCAACCTCTTTGAACCCTCATGCGTTTGACACTCCCACTTGGCCTCGCGACGCCCCTGGAGCACGCAACTTGAATGTCATCGATCCAAACATCACCAGGAGCCGTCTATGCCCTCATCATTTCTTGTTGTTGCTGTGGATGTTCGTGATCCATTGCTTCGTCATGATGACGAACCTTACATCCTAGTGATGCCTGCATGTTTAATCCAGGAAACCTTAGCGGGCTCTGGCAACGTTGAGTGCAAGCAATTCCCCGAGAATCTCTTGATCCGTAATGTCGGACGGCCATCCATACGCCGCGAAAACAACTTTATCTAGTTTGCCGTGAGCTAACTGAAGCCATGTTGGGGACTCATTGTATAGGTTCGTTAGTGTTCGCTCATTGAGGTCGCTTTCACTGGTGCCGGAGGGACGAAGCCACCGCTCTCGCTGTTGCAACAAGTCCCTCGCCGCCTCTTCGATGGCTTGGACTCGAACGTCTTCTTTCGGCTCTCCTCCTAAGGGCCAGGGAAAAGGGAAGGTCTCGAAAGTGGTCGTCGGCGTATAGCGGAAGCCGCTTTCGGCCTCTCTCAGTTGAGTCCCGGTCGCGAGAGCCCACAGTTGGTGAGCCTTCGATTGCATGACGCCAAAGAAGTAATCGTCCTCTCGAGCAAAGACAAGTGTTCCTTGGTTGCAGAGGACTTCCGGCTTCACCCAAACAAACAATCTGTGCTTCGACACCCCTGGCGTGGCCAGAAAGCGAGACTTGCCCGTCAAAGCCCCCCGCATCCCGGGGCGAGGCTCCGCGAACCTCCACCATTTGTCTCTGTAACTCTTCCGCCTGTTCTTCTTGCGAATTGGATAAACCGTTCGCTTGAGATACTCAAAAGGCAGCTCGTATTTTGATGCTTCTTCAATCCCCATTAGCCCAAAATCGATGGTCCACATGTTCCGAGACGCCTGGACCAAGTCAACTGCGCTTGCCACCGGTCGGACAACATCTGAGTTTGGACGCCCATTTGTATTGGCTGGGGCGGAAATCAATTGTCTCGCGAGCTTTGCCGAAATGTCAAAGGGACCCTTCGCGGAGGGACCCATAAAACAACAACTGCTATTCTCGCTGAGCCTTTTCGCGATTGTTAGGTCCAATGACGTTGTCAAATCGGGGTTGATGGTTTCGACTGTTTTTCCATCCAGAATATGGGTCTTTTCTTTCCCGTCGTCAAACCCGACCATTGAGACGTGAACAGCTGCTCCATCAAGAACCCATTCTCGGTCGGATACGGCCCAGAAAATGCCTCCGGTTTCAATTATGCGCCTCAGGACCTCACGATTTGCCCCGCCGCGAATTCCCTGGGTAGCCAGAAGGCCGGCTCGCTTCGCCTTACCCGAAGCGATCATTTGGCGCGCCTTCTCGAACCAGTAGCAGCACAAGTCGCTGAAGTTGGGGATACGGTCTCGATATATGGCAAAAAGCGATTCGACATACGTGTCTCCCAACTCCGCTCTAATCCTGGCACCCCCGAGAAACGGGGGATTCCCCACTATTACATCGCACGTCGGCCATTCGGGCTCAGAGGAATGCCCCTGTGAATCGAGGGTGAGAATCGCGTCTTTGAGCAGAATGTTGTTCAGCGGCTTCAAGATGGGTTCTGCCGGAAATCCGAAGCCATTCTCGCGAAGCCACTGAATATACCCGATCCACACCGTGGCTTGCGCTAGCTCGTGGGCATATTCGCTCGTCTCAATTCCATGCAGTTGCGCCGGATTGACAGAAGGGAAGAACCGCCCGATCCCGAGGTCGCCCGACAGCGTAATTATCTCCTTTTGCAGGTCAAGGAGAAGCCTCAGGGCAAGGTAGAGGAAGTTCCCGCTCCCACAAGCAGGATCAAGAACACTGACCTTACCAATCTCGTCTGAGAATCGTAGGAGGAGCTCCTTGAGCTTTCCATTTATCCTTGCTCGTTGAGTGCTCGATACGCCAGTTCGTTTCTGCGCTAGCGCAATCGCCTCACTTCGAATAGTCGTCCACCTTGCCCTCAATGGGGACATGAGGACAGGTTCAAGGATCAGGAGAATGTCCTCCTTGCTTGTGTAGTGGGCTCCTAGTTGGGACCGCTTGTTGGGATCGAGGCTTCTTTCGAAGAGGGTCCCGAATATTGCGGGCTCGATGTTTGACCAGTCCAGGGTAGATGCTTGATACAAGATGTCAATTGCCTCGCTGTCCATTTGGACGAAAGACTCATCTTCGAAAAGCCCTCCATCGAACCTAAATATCACGTCGACGCCAAAAGGACCGCCCTTCGACATTGCACCAAACAGTTGTTGCAATTGAGAAGCGAAAAGCTTGGAATTCGTGCGACCAACCTCGACCATTCTCGTGAAAAGAGTCCTTGGAAGGAGCCCGGCATCCTCAGCAAAAAGACAGAATAGGACTCGGATCAGGAAATGAGCAGCCTTGGAAGATTCTATGCCCCACTTCCTGAGCAGGTCGGCGAGACGGGCGAACCTTGCCGCAGCTTCGCTCGTGACTTCGGCGGTGGAGACACTGCTTCGAAGCGCCTCTGGCTCGAAGAATGCCGCCCTGAGTGTGGATAGCTTCTCTGGGGTAAGCAAATCTTCTAAGATTATCTTGTATTCCAGCCTCGCCGTGTTGGTGAAATTGGTGCGGATAATGATCTGGTCCATGTCGGAGACGATCAAGAGGGGGGGATTTAGCAAGGAGTCCCGATACTGGAGGAGCTGGTCATACGCGGCTTCGAGGTTAGCATGCTTGCCCTTGTATTCCCACGCGAAAAAGCCTCGCTTCCATACATCTGCCCAACCGTGGCCGCCCGAGTGCTTGTCAGCACCTGCCTCGAAAAGATAATTCTGACCGGTTGGGTCACCGGCGACGGGCGTTGGGTGGCCAATCAGATTGCAAACGTCGATGAAATGTTCTTGGGAGCCGCTTCGCTCCTTAACGTCGGCCCGGCGCCACTTTGAAACAAAATCCTGAGGGGTTAGCAAAGGGAGCAAGGCTTTATTCCTTGGTCAAGGAAATTGCCCATGGAGTATACATTCCGCGGTCGGAGGGAACAAATTGCGCCCTCTGAAAGAAGTTGGCCGGGCACCGGCAGGGCGCTCCGGCCTGGGGCTCAGCTGTGCCACTCGGTCGGACCTGCGACATTTCCTTCTTCACTTTGGACAAAAGCCACCGCCTTTCCCCGGGGATCCTCAGGGCGACAGCGGACTGAACCCCTGCTTCGCCCCTCTGGGAATCTCTTGCCCTCGGACGTTGGCAGAGTGCGGTTCCTGGCGCAGCCTCCGGATCGCCAAAAGTCGATGGCGGCACTATTCGACCCACGTGGCGCTCCCCAACGAGCTGCCAACGAGATTCGGGGATCTTTGCGCCATTTCTTGGGGCATGCAACTTGCCCCACAGGCAACTTCCCCTTTGCGCCCGAGCCAACCTGTGGTACACTAATACTGCCTGGGGACGAAATTCGGCTGCATGCCGTGTGATTATCTCGCTTCGCCGAGAGGATCCTATATCCCCGGTATGCCTAATTGAAAGCCGCCAATGTGAGCGGCTTTTTTTTTGTGTAAAACACCCCGTACGGCGTTTGCCGCGTGTCATCGATATCGTGCACGACACCAAATCTCGGCCAAAGGAACATCAGGTACCGCTCCTCCCGCTTCTCATAGAACCTCTGCAAGGCCCAGAGAAAGTAATCCACCGCCTGCAGTCCGGCATCACCTCGTGTTAGCCTTGCGCTGACATTGATTTGTGCCTCCCGATCAATGCCCCATCGTACCGAGAACCGGTCTTTCGCGGCCTGCAAGGCATGTTGCAGCGACGCAGTTCTGTCGCTGTTCCCTCGCCTGGAGAAATTGATGTAGTACGAGTCCTTCTTGTGCAAAATGCTGTCGAACAGTTGGCGGACCATGTAGTCGTACAATTCGTTCGGGTTGTATCTGTAAGAAGGATCGTTCTGGTTCCGCCTGAGCACGTATTCCACTACCTCGCGCTTGTCGCGGACCTCCGCCATGAACTTGATGTCCAAGGTTCGTAATAGGCTAAAAACCTGCCATCGTACTTCCGGTGCATCGTCCGTTGCATGAAAGACGACAGCAGTCTTTTTTTCCTCTGGCTGCATCGACAAAACGTTATGCAAATAGGAATCCGCGAGCAGTTCGGTCCGCAGCTCCTCCAACTGGCGGGACAGTCCCGGTGGGTCGGCCACGTCGAGGACCCCCAGGAAGAAGTATCGGGAGCATCCCTCCGTTCCGACTATTACTCTGCCCTTCGCGTCGAAAAGAGTCCCGTCTCCAGCTTCATCGACATAGTAGTAGCAGACCGAAGTGTCATGCACCCTTGGCACCTTCCGGTGAAGACGAGATTGTGGGATCGCTCCCGAGGGTTCGCGCTGTTGTTCTGCCTCCCCTCGGGAGACTAAGAAGTTTATATCCAGCCAGCGATGCGTGCAACGGCTGTGACATGATTTAGCATTCTGGGTTTTGGCCGCGAACAACGCGCCGGACTATCGCCCCGGTCGCCTAGTTTCGCAAGCGCCATCTGGCCGCGTTGGTCGGCTTGTTCGTGTTGGCGTTGCGGTTTTTGCAAGCTCCAGGTTTGGTGAAACAGGGCATGTGGCCCTGGATGGGACAAACGGCAGATGTGAGCGGTGAGACGGCCACCCCGCTTGGCCTTTGACAATTCCCGCCAGAGCGGAGGCCTGGCTGCAACGCCAAGATGTTGGCAGACCCCACAAAGAGAGATGAGGACGCTTTTGGAACCTGTGGGGGCCGTTGTGAGCCGCCACCTGAAGGGATGGATCACGAAGAGTCAGTCTACGAGTTGAGGACCCAGGTTGCAATGAGCTGCAAGGCGAAGCCGAGGAAGATGAGAATGAGAGCGAGGCGCGAGAGCACCTGATGTTGGTTCCGGAGCTCGCGGACCTCTTTGTCATGCTGGGCAACAGTCTTTCCGTTATCCAGGACAGTAGCGTCCTGGAGACTAAGTCCGACGCCCTCTTCGAGGCTGGGTTGGGGCGGACCGTAGAAGAAAAGAAGCCCTACCCCGATCATGTTGAGAAGGAGGCCTATTGTGTTGAAAATCTGGTTGGGCACTTGCCCCTCCTTGGCGTCCACCGGTCCGAAAAAGAGCCCGATGGCGGTTCCATACGCGCTTTGAACGGTGCCGCGCGGCGTGGCGAATGCAGTTCCCAATCAGTGACGAACGACACAGGTGGCAGGCCGAAGATCCCCGCGCGGCGGAAGTAGTATCGCGACGAGTGACCCTCCAAGAAGCATGTCGGAGGCGAGAGCGGGAAGGGCGAGGATTTGGGCAGGCTTGTCAGCCAGGGTAAGATGGTCGTTATGACCCTCGAGACGAGCTCGGCTCTAATGGACCTTGAGGTGTGCCTATGAGTCGCAAGAACGCCGATCTGTGAAATTACGCGGAAGATTCATCTAGACTTCCCGCCTCCATAGGAGTTTTCCTTTAGTTTGTGTCCCAATCAGGAAAATGTAACCAATAAATCTCCCCGTGCAATCCCGGCCTTTCAAGAGGGCCGGAGCAACTCCGTGATTTGCATATCGTCCTCGCTTGTCGTCGAACCAGATCCAGGAAGCATCGTTTGACGGAATCATCCAACACCTGTCTTGTGTGAGAACAGGACCTGCTCAGACGCCCTGAGAGGCTATTTCCCTGCCTAAGCTGCGAGGACTCTCCCCAGAAAGGTCAAGAGGCTGGCCGTTGTTGACAGCACATACATGGCGATGTTCCGATCCGAGACAAAAGGCCCTGGCTTCGTTTCAGCGCTGAGAAGCGACCAGAGTGCATTGAGTTGAGTCTCTACGAAATGCACTTTTGTTTCAGAGGCAACTCTCGGTTGAAGCTGCTGTGTGCAAAAAGCCTCGACTCGGTTTGGAAATGTGGCGGGTTGACCCTGCAACTCGAGGGGGATGGTGCTCACAAATGCATTGATTGCGTTTCGGCAGTTGACCAGAGCCCCGGAGGAATTATCTCGTTGGAACTCCCCTTGTGCTTCGGCGAATTCCTTGATTGCTTCGGCAAATTGGGGCTGGAATTGAGGCGCGGAAGGGACACTAATCTCCAGAAGGTACTTGGTCATGTATCCGAGAGCGGGAAGAATATGGTCGACCCAGTGTGAGCGAGGGATTGACAGCGAACACCGACCCGAAGCATAGTCGATGTCCTTGAAGATCCCATCGCCCTCGGACTTTATCACGATCATCGCCTGGAGGTAAAGGGTCAGTTCAAGGTCCTTTCCTCCACGTGCCTCCTCCACTCTGGCCAATTGCTGCTGCGTCAGAGGTAGGCGCAATAACATTTGGGATTGGAGCGGGTTGACGATTAGGCGTGTGCTGCTTATGAGCTTGTCGACGGGCAAGGGGATGTTGCCAACGTTTCCGAGAAAAAGCTGGGCGGTAATTTCAATAGGCAGCAGAAAGAGGCCTTCGAGTGGCGATTGGGAACCGACGCTCATTGGTAGGCACAAGTGCGGTGAGTAAAACCCGCCTTCCCCAAGAACGTTGATCGTCTCAAGAGAGGCATTGAGAACCCTCCATCCCTCTTTGCCCTTCATCGCTTTGCTGATGCTGGTCGAGTCGAGTCCAAATTCTGGCACAAATGCCTCCTGGACCCCGAGTGCAACAAAGTGCTAGCGGACGAAGGCATTCCTGGGGAATCGCTCACAATGAGCCGCACGCTTACGGATCGGCACCCTGGGGTCATCGAGGGGCGCCCAGCGGCGTCATTGCTACAGCACTATTGTAGTCTACTTTGAACTCGGATGCTGCGCCACACCTCATGAAATGAGGCGGCCTAGGATGTACTGTTGATACAGCCTGGCCGGCTGTAGCGGCTGGCGTCGGTCTCGGCGCGGAGGGCTCTGATTCCCGTCCGAACAGAATGCGTTGGGGGGTCAACGAAGTATCTTGATAGTCAAGCGAATGACGCAAGGTAGATACTCTTCATTACGGGCATCCCTCCCTACAGTCGAGGGGGAGGAAAGTTGGTCGTGGCTACTACCTAGCCATCCCAACTTCGCCTCGTGGACGTGGCCTCGTACCTTCGGGAAGGGGTCTGGAGGGGCAAACTAAATTGAGGCACCGTTTTTGTTCGCGATGGAACCAGTCAAATTTGGTGGTTGCAGAGAGCCTGTTGGCAACAATCGGAGGTCATGGGCTGCCCATTTGCCAACTCCATTTGGCCGAAGGGGCTCTCCCTTGGTATCCTACAACCTCCAATTGTCCACCGGGCTGGCCCTGCGATGCGCGTCGGCGACGTCCGACTGCGCGATCCGGGCGTAGTTGCGGACCATGTCCAGGCTCCCGTGACCCAGAATCTGCTGGAGCGTGAAGACATCGCCGCCGGACCGCAGGTAGGTAATCGCGAACGTGTGACGGAACTTGTGGGGGAATGCGTTTGACACCCCGGCCCGCTTCCCGATGCCCTCGATCACGTGCAAAAGCGCGTTCGGCCGCATTAGGCGGTTGCCGCTCACAAGGAATAGGGGCGCATCCGGGTCACGCCCGTCCTCCCGTCTCGACAAGTAATTCCAGAGGGCCCGCCGGGCGGACTTGCCCAGATAAACCGTCCTGCCCTTGCCTCCCTTTGCTCCCCCCGGCACGCCGTTCTTGATCTCCACTCTCCCGGTCTTCAGGTCCAGGTCGCCTACCTTGAGGGCACACAGCTCAGAAGCCCGGACCCCGGTGTCAAGCAATAGGAGCAAGATGGCCACGTCGCGACCGGATGTGGAGCGGCGCATAACGAAAGCGCGGCGCAAGACCGTGTTGGCTTCGCGCTTGTACATGCAGGCCTTGAGCATGCGCTCCACTTCCTCGCGCGAGAACTCGGGAACCTGACTCCTGGGGAAGCGCGGGGTCGGGATATCCCTCATCGGGTAGGGGATCCGCAGTTCGCGCTCCGCCCACTTGAAAAAGGACGAGAAAGACGTCCACACGTTCCGTAGAGTCTTCGGAGAGAGGGGGTAATCTTTCCCGCCGAAGCGATGAGGGGTGTAGTCGGTGCGCAGCCAGGCGAGGTACGCACTGACGTCCTGCCCGGAGACCTTGCTGATGTCCCGGTCGCCGGTACGTTCGACCCACTTGGTCAGGTCGAAAGTATAGGATTCAATAGTTCTTGAACTGAGGCCTTCCGCAAGCTTGGAATTCAGGAAGCCGACGATTGCCTGGCTGAGGGGGAGCGAACCCGACGGACGGAGATAACTCGACGAGACCGACGGACTCCAGTTCATGGCTGTATCCTCCAATCATTTGAGGTATCAGCCACTAGAATCCAGCGGGTTTTGAAAAGAACCATGGCCCGACGGTCCATGGTTCTCTCTAGGTAGCGGGGGCTGGACTCGAACCAGCGACCTCCGGGTTATGAGCCCGGCGAGGCTAGATGTCGATAGTGCCTCGCCTGCCGTCGATGATTATCGCGTTTCATCCCGGCAACAATGGGATCCGGAAAAAAGTAACTGAGATTCAAATCCCTCATCCACTTGCTAATGAAACACCGGCTTAACTAGCCCGACCATGGCGGATGGGTTCGGATTGAAATGCAAGGGAGGCGGGACGCTATGATCAAGACCGGAGCCAAGCGTCAAGCCCGTGATCCTCGTGCTCCGCAAGCAAGTCCTCCGTCAGGAATTTCACGTACCTGGACGTCATGCTAGGGTCCGAGTGGCCCATGAGCCTCTGAAGGGTGATCAGGTCCATGCCCTGGCGGAGGGACTGCCGGGCGAAGGTGCGCCGCAGGATATGCGGGGGTCACCAGGATCCCGGAGCGGCTTGACAGCCGCGGGAAGACGGACCGTAACCCGGGGCGGGTCATCCTCTTGCCGAATACTATTACGAACAACGGAGTATCACTTTGAAAGCAGGAAAGGCTTCGCCGGTAGGCGAGCAGGGCTCGCCGGGTGGTCGCCCCAAGGGGGGTTACTCTCGCCTTGCCTCCCTTTCCCCGGCGGACGAGCACCGCGCCGGTTGAGAAGTCGACGTCCCCCCAGTTCAAATTAAGTACTTCTCCCCTGCGAATCCTTGCTTGGGAAGCCAGCATCCACCCCCGTGCACGTGCTTCCGCATTTCAAAGGCCTACAGCGTCTAGTTGCCCGCCGGGCTGGCCTTGCGGTGCGCCTGAGCCACATCCGAATGTGCGATTCCGGCGTAATGGAGGACTATGTCCAGGCTGCCGTGCCCCAGGATCTGTTCAAGGGTGAACAGGTCGCCTCCTGAACGCCGGCAGCCAATGGCGAATGTGGGCCGCAGCTTGCGGGGGTAGACATTGGGCACGTCGGCCTTCTTCTAGATGCTCCTCACCAGTTGCAGCAATGTGCAGGGTCTCATCCTGTGAGTGCCTGGCGCCAGGAAGAGCGGAGTATCAGGCTTTTACCCGCCGTCTCGGCTCGAAAGATAGCGCCAAACGGCCTGACGGTCGGCCTCGCCGAGATAGACGGGCAGCCCCTTGCCACCCTGAACCCCATGCTTGACCTCCACCTGGCCGCTCTCGAGGTCGACATCCCCAAACCTTGAGCGATCGAGACTCCGAAGCGCGAAGGCGTCTGGATTGAGGACCGGTTTAATTGTCCTTCTCAGGAAGGGGGCTTCCTTTGGCCAAGCTCTTGCTCAGGTTCGAGAAAACGCGCCGCTCGCAGTTACATCCTGGCCCTCGGGGCAGCAGTCACATCACGCAGACGGTCACCTCACGGTGGGTCACAGGGCTTCGAGATACCTCAGGAACGGCCTCATCGCCTTGAAGGTCAGCAACGTTTCCCTCAGGAGTCGGGACGAGCTCACCTCTTTGTCCGATAAGGGATGCGAAACGGTGACACTCTTGAGCCGCAGGAGGTCCAGTTGGGGGTGATCCTTGGCGTAGCCGCGCGGGGCTGTCTTGAGTTTCTCACCCTGCACCTCGCCGAAATAATCGCGGAAGGCCTTCCCGCGCAAGATCTTCAGAAGTGGGCCGGGGTTGCGATCAACGGAGGCCCGCCAGGCTTCAATTTGCCGAGGCTCAGCTTCATGCAGGCCGCCCCCCAGCATTGAGCGGTTGCCCGGTTCGATATGGACGTAGTACCCCAGTTGCCGTGTCCTGCGTCCGCCCGGAGCGATGTAGGCGCTAAGGTATGGCTTGTAAGGGGTCTTGTCTTTGGAAAACCGCAGGTCCCGGTAAAGCCGAAAGATGCAGTCTTTCGGCGTGACACTTGCCAGAGGTTCCGTGGCGGAGAGCCTGTGGATCAATTCGGCCACATAAACCTCGAAACAGGCATAGGCTTCCTCGAAATCCACTCGGTTGGCCTGGAACCATTCGCGGTTATTGTTGGTCCTGAGCCCCTTGAGGAACCTTAGCACAGGTCGCAGGTCAATTGCTTCTCTCATTTTCAATGGCCTCCCTATGTGGGTCCTTCTTCGCGTAGAGCAGGTTGTGGCCCCAGTGGATTGCCTCTGCAAGACCGCCAGGCGAATTATCTCTCATTATCAAGGGCCGGTTCCGTCCGACCCTCCGGAAGGAGAGGAGTAGGCCCACGGGGCTGCCCGTGAGGGGGAAGCGCACAGTCACCGCCCAGGCAAAGGCATGCTCCCGCCAGGGTGGCCCTGGCAACCAGGTCTTCCAGGTTGGCATAGAGACGAACCAGCTCTTGGCTGGCGGCGGAAATGCCGAGGGCCGAGGGCAAGGGGCGCCGCAATGTGACCTTTTCTCTCTGGGACCCCGAAACTCTCATCGTCAACAAGCCCCACGGGGGGCTACATTGCCCCACGCTATCCACGCTGCAGGAGCTGGGATGCCGCTTCCCAGCTCAGCAGTGGTCGCAGAACCTGAGCTTGGGTCCACCACCACGAAGAAAGGGACAGCTCGAGAGGCCGCCCACTACTTTGTGCAAGTCCCTTCCAGGCCCGAACCACCCGAAGTGTCCGCCAGCGCCTGCCTTCTTGTGATCTTGCCTGGCAGCGGAAGGCTGAATGCCGTTCTCAAAGAGGTTTGCGGCTCCGAGAGTCCTCTTGTGGTTGCCAGGTTCCCGATCGGCCCGGGGGGATGCGTGGATGCTGTAGGTTGGAAGGTGCCCAGACAGGTTTAGATGGCGCTCAGGGAAGAGGCAAGGATCCTTCACGGGCGGAGGGGGTCGAGAAAGGTCCATTTCCCGGCAGCTCTCGGCAGGTGGAGATTTGAGTCTGCGGCTCCTTGCCCCCGCATGCAGTCCATCGGACCGCTCCTCACCGGGGTAGGAAGATCCCGCGTGTGGTGAGACTCCTGGCCCGCCGGGACCCTTCGCGGCGAAAGGCCAATCCGGCGACCAGCAGGGCTCCAAGGGCAAGCAGCGCGTTCCCTTGCAGGACAACGCCCAATCCAATCCGATCGGCAAGCAGGCCGCTGAAGTACACGCCCACCGCCCCCGCGGTGAACATGGAACCCAGCGCGATCCCCGAGGCGAGCCCGATCCGGCCGGGGAGCGACTTCTGAGCCATGGTGACCAGGATGCTATGGGGGGCCCCATTGAAGGCCCCCGCGAGAGCAATTAATCCCAAAAGGGCGAGGCCGCGGGCGAGGGGAAAGAAATAAAGAGGGGCCACGCTAAGGGCCAGGGAGGTAACGATGGTCTTGCGGTTTCCCCATCGGTCCCCCAGCACTCCCCCGACCAGGCCTCCCAAGAGCCCCCCGGCCATGAACATGCCGGTGATCAAACCATACGAGGTTGTGGAGTACCCCAAGTCCATATAAAACTTTGGGATAAAGGTCTGGGCGGCCAGTTGGGCCCAGTACCTCAGGGAGGCGATCGACAGGAGGAGTATGAGGCCTCCCCAACGCACCTCCTTGAGAAACAAACGGCCTTGGCCCTGCGGGAGTGGAGCTCTCCCTGAGGTCCCGGTTTTCTCCCAGCCTGACCTCACGATCGCCAGGGCGGCAACCGCAAATCCTATGGCCGAGAAGGCAAGGACGCCAGGAAGTCCCAATTGGTCAATCAGGAAGCCTCCCAATGCTGGCCCGATCACGGTTCCTCCTGCCCCAAAGAAGAAGAACAGGGCGGCCGCGGTCGTTGCGCTACCCGCCAGGTAGCGGCTCCCATCCTCAGCGGCTTTGGCTGCTCCGGAGGGATGAAAGGCAGCGGAGCCCACCGCTGCAGCGACAAGCACAACCAGAACCCAGCGTCCCGGGACCCATGGCACCAGGGAAAAGAAAAACGCAATCCAGAGCAGCCCCGCTGCCGATGTCCATCGGTGTCCGAAACGATCCGAGATCCATCCGAAGATTGGCTGGGGGAGGGCCGAGGCCATCGCACTCAAGGTTGAGACCAGCCCAATCCCAGCGTTGGCCAGTCCCAGAGGGGCGCTGAGAAAGGCCAGAAGGATAGGGGTGAGGCCGCTCAGGTTGTCGACCGCGAAGTGGGCCAGGGAAATGTAGATAAAGGGCAGGCGCCGGAAGAGCTGCATGCGAAACGGCTCGCGATTAGTCTGGCTTCTCCTATTGAGCGCAACATTCTACCCTGTTGAAGGGGAAATGCGCTTATTCTTTGGCAGGCCGGAGGGCTCAAGGTGGGACGCGGGGGGGTTCTTCGGCAGCACAAAGGCCTGTTTCGAGTGCCCAGGTCGTCTGGGGAGCGGAGTGGTGCGGACCGAATGAACTTTTCGCTCCGCAGGTCCTCGGGCGGGATCTTGACCCGTTCTGGCAACGAATCGCCGCAGTAGGAGAGTTGACCTTCTCGTCTGAAAAGACTGCTATCCTGCGGACCACCCCCAGTGGGGGCAGGAGTGCACTCGCTTCATGGTCCTGCCGGGCGTCAGGCCGCGCTTCGCGAGAAGCTGCTCATGCCCTCGCGGTTTGGAGCCCTTCCCATCGGCATCCGAGTGCGCGGTCAGGCTTGCCTGTGACTTGCCGTCAGGCGGGTGTCCAGGGCGGTCCTGTTTGCCTCTTGGGAGAGGCTGAGAACGGGTTCGCAAAACCCCATGCAGTTCGACCCGTCACTTTGCTCACCAGAACAAATCCCAATCGTGAACGAGTATTCGGCCGCGGCAAGGATCATGAAGAACCGTGGATCCTGAGCCTTGGCTACCTCTTGACCTGCGGTCCGTTCGTCCAGGCTTTTCCATTATCAGGTCGCTTTCACCAGACGGTCGATCACGTTGCTAACCACGCGAACTGCTCGGTCGTACTCGCTCAAGGGAAGGTTCTCGCCCAGCGTGTGGTCCAGGGAGGAGTCGCCGGGGCCATATGCGAGAGCCGGGCAGCCCCAGGCCGGGGCGACGAAGTTGAGATCGGCCGTACCGGACTTCACGACAAAACGCGGCTCGCCGCCCTCGGCGCGGATCGCCCTGAGGAATTCGGAGACCAGGCGATTGTCCTTCCCACCGCGAAAGGCAGGGATCGCAAAGCCCTCCGAGTCGAATTCCACGGGTCGGCCGGTGAACAGAGTTTGTACGGACTCGTACCAGCTGGAGGGAGGAAAGTCAAGCGGCAGGCGCGCCCAAACCTGAAGGGAACCCCATTCGGTGGAATCGTCTTCCCCCGAGCTCACTGCTCTCAGCGCGACCTGAAGCTGATCAAAGGCCCGTTCCCTTCCCTTATTGAACTCGGCGGTCCAGGTGCTCAGGCTAGCCCAAAGGGCGACCGCCTCTTCGCTGGCCGTGGGGAGCCCAGAGGCCGAGTGGGCAGGGGGACGTCGGACCGTGATCCTTGCCCTGGCGAACCCCTTATACCCCACCGTGATCCGATCCCAGAAGCTTGGTTCCCCAATGACGGCATACTCCGGGTGGTACTGGCCCGCCGCGAACCGCGCGCCGCGCGAGTCGCCCTCCTCCTCGACGGCGCCGATCACGACAATCCGCCAGCCCTGGCAGGCTCCCACGGCAGATGCCGCGTCGACGAACGCAGCCAAGGCCCCCTTGGCATCCACGCTGCCGCGCCCATAGAGCTTCCCGTCTTCCAAGTGGACCGGGATGCGGCCGGAGACCGTGTCGATGTGGCCCAAGAGGACGATTTCCCGGGGTCCATCTCCCAGCACGCCGACGGCGTTTCCGGCCGGATCGAGGAAGGCACGCGTGAACCCCAGCGACAGCATGCGTTGGACGAGCCAGGCTGCCGCCTCGGCTTCCTGCCCGGTGGGGCTGTACCGCTCCAGCAATCCGACGAGGGTTTCCGGTGGCTGCAACTTATTGCCTTCAATCGGTGAGCGATTCGATTCCGAGGAGCTCATGCGATCGAGGTTCCTTCTCCCGCGAGCGCGCGGGAAACCGGGTGATCGACCCTCCCGTCCGCGAGGAGGACCCGGCCCACTCCTCCTCGAAGGGCCTCCTCGGCCCCCAGGATCTTCTTCTTCATTCTTCCCTGTGCCATCTCAAGCGCCTCCGGTAGCTGGTCGCGCGGGAGAGAGGAAATGAGCGTTCCCTCGTCGGGAAATTTCCGCAGGAGACCCGGGGCGGCCGTCAGAAGGACGAGGGTTTCCGCCTTGAGGGCCGCGGCAACGGCGGCCGCCGCGCGATCAGCATCGACGTTGAGGAGGACCCCCTCCGGGGAGATGGCCAGGGGCGCGATGACGGGGGTGTATCCCGCGCCAAGCAGTTGCCCCAGGAGGTTGGCGTTGACCTCCTGGATCGTCCCGGTGTGGTCGCCGTGCAGCAGAAGGACCTTTCCCCCTTCGAGGGAGCGGACCGACTCTTTTCGGCGGGCGACGATCAGGCGGCCATCCGCCCCCGAAAGGCCGAGCGCGTTGATCCCCCGGCGCTGCAGGCTCTCCACCAGGACGGAATTGAGCCTGCCCGCAATCACCATGGCGAAGATCTCGAGCGTTTCGCGGTCGGTGAAGCGGCTTTCGTACCCCGAGGGCGAGGTGACGAAGCGGGGAGGGTGTCCCAGGGCCTCGGCCACGCGGTTCGTTTCCCCCGAGCCCCCGTGAACGAGAACTACGCGGGTGTTCCCGCGGACCACTTCCGCGAGATCCTCGCAGGCGGCCTCCCAGCGGACCCCGGGCGCTCCCCCAAGCTTCACCACGAGATCCGCGGCCGATTCCTTCTCTCCCATGGGTTCCTTGCCTCCCAGGCTTTCAGGCCGGGTGCAGGCCGGGGAACTCCAGCCCGGCTTCCTCCGGCAGCCCACACATCAGGTTCAGGCACTGCACCGCCGTCCCCGCGGCTCCCTTCATTAGATTATCAATGGCGCAGAGGGCAACGACCCGGCTGTTCCCCTCTTCGGTGGCAAACCCGACGTCGGCGAAATTGCTCCCGGCCAGGATCTTGGGATCGGGGACGCGGTGGACCCCTGACTTTTCCTTGACGATGCGGACGAAGGGTTCGGACGTGGCCCAGGCGCGGTAGTGCCGCCACAGGTCCTTCTCGGCCAGGCCGGGCTTGAGGAAAGCGTGACCCGCGGCCAGGACCCCGCGCACCATATCCACCGAGGTGACGGTCAGATGCAAATCGGGCAGCCTCAGCGCCTGGATCACCTCGGCCGTGTGGCGGTGGCCCGTGGGGGCGTAGGTCCGAACGACGCCGCTGCGCTCGGGGTGATGGGACCCGGGGTTGGGCTCGGCGCCGCCCTCGGAGGACCCAGCCTTGACGTCCAGGATCACCGGCCTGGAGAGGTCGAGCAAGTCCGCCCTCACTAGCGGTAGGAGGGCCAGGATCGAGGCCGTCGCATTGCAGCCGACCCCGCTGACGTAGTTTGCCTTGCGGATCTCTTCCCGGCAGAGCTCGGGAAGGCCGTAGGTGAAACGCTCCAGCCAGGCGGGCGCCTCGTGCTCGTGGTGGTACCACTGGCGATACAGGTCCGGATCCCGCAGGCGGAAATCCGCGGAAAGATCGATGATCCTGGGCGCGAGCTTGGAGAAAACGTCAATCTTTTTCTGCGGTTCCCCATGCGGCAGGGCCAGGAAGAGGACGTCGCAGGGTTCGAGGCTCTCCGCGGGGACAAAGCGCAGCTCGGTCTTCTTGCGCAGGTTGGGGTGGAGCGAGTGGACATACAGCCCCGCATTCCGTTCCGAGGTTGCCTGAGCGACCTCGACCTGGGGATGGAAGAGCAGGATCCGCAGGAGTTCCCCGCCGGTGTACCCAGAGGCACCCACAATGCTTACCCGGATCACCTGAGCCTCCATTTTGCCAATTCGAAATCGGCGCAAGCCTCTCCGGTCCATCCGTCTGAGGGGCGCAGACATGTGACCGGGCCTAAATGCCCTCGCTACGTCCGGCGTCAGGGCCGCGCCATCCCCGGAAGAGCATCCCGACTCACTTGTTGGTCTCAGCTCATCCCGGCCCTCAAACAGGGAAGGGGGCTGGCCCGCGGTAGCGTCCAGCGGCGAATTCCCCCGAATCCATCTCTTCCGGAATTCTCAGCCGACCAGCGAGCCGCAGACGGCGCTGGTGAACTCCTCTGTCCCGGCAGTGCCTCCTAGGTCCGGAGTGCAGATGCCCGCCTCCAGTGTGGCCTCAACCGCGCTGCGCAGCCTCCTTGCAGAGCTTGACTCCCCGAGATGCTCCAGGAGCATGGCCCCAGACAGCATTGCCCCGACCGGATCAGCAATTCCCTTGCCCGCAATGTCCAGCCCGGCGCCGTGGACCGGCTCAAAGAGCGGCGTTCCTTCCCCCAGGTTGGCTGAGGGGGCCACCCCCAGGCCCCCAATAAGGCCGGAGGCTTCGTCGGAAAGGATGTCTCCGAACAAGTTGGTGGTGACCAGAACGTCGAATGTCTGCGGGGCCTGCAGGATGCGCAGGGCGGCTGTATCCACCAGAAGCTCCCGGACCAGGAGCCCGGGGTATTCGCGGGCGACTTCCAGGACACACTGCCGGAACAAGCCGTCGCTGACCCGGAGGACGTTGGCCTTGTGCACGACCGTAAGGCTCGGGGGAGTGGCACGGCCCGAAGCCCGCAGCATTGCCTGCTGGCAAGCCACCCGGGCAATTCGGCTGCTGGCGCCCCGAGTGATCACGCGCTCCGCGATCGCCGTCTCTCCTTCCCGCCGCTCCCGCCCGCTGTATAGCCCCTCACTGTTCTCCCGGACGATCAGGAAATCGATCCCGGGCCGCGAGACGGGTCCGGGCAGCGACTTTACAGGCCTCAGGTTGGCATAGAGATTCAACTTGCGGCGCAGGTCCAGGATCGGGCTCGAGTATCCCGCCACCTCCCCGGAGGGAGAGGCACAGGCCCCGAAAAGGACCGCGTCGGCTCGCCGCGCGCGCTCGAGCGTTTCCGATGGCAATGCTTCCCCGCAGGCTTGAAAGCAGGCAAACCCAGCAGGAGCTTCTTCAAACTGAAGGTCCAGCCCCAAGGAGCCCAAAACCCGGGCAGCGGCGGGGATGACCTCCGGCCCAATTCCATCTCCGGGGATCAGCAGCACGCGCGCCAATTAGGACCTCGACCCCTGACCAGATGGACCCCTGCCGGCTTCACCGGGCCTGAGAAACGGGATCAGCCCGCCGGCCTTCAGCAGGGCCTGAATGTTCTCTGGGAAAGGGGGGAAGGAGAACCGGCCGCCCGGGAGCTCGACCCAGCCGCCCGCGATGTCAAGCAAGACCCAATCGCCGGAACGAGCCGCCTCGGCCGCCCCCGGGCAAATGATGGTCGGAAGCCCCCGGTTGATGGCGTTGCGATAGAAGATGCGCGCAAAAGAAACGGCAACGACCGCCGCCACCCCTTTGGTCTTCAGGGCGGCGGCCGCCTGCTCCCGGGAACTCCCGCAACCGAAGTTGCGCCCGGCGATTACCACATCGCCGCGCTGGACCTCGTGGGCAAAGCGCGGGTCCAGGTCTTCCATGGCATGTGCCGCGATCTCATGGGGATCCCGCAGGGTGTATGTGTACTTTCCAGGGAAGATCAGGTCGGTATTGATGTGGTCCCCATACTTCCATACTCGCGAAGCCCCGGGCGGAGCCCCCGCCAAATCCCCTGCGGGAGCAGGCCCGGGATCTCGAGGCATTGCGCTGGCAGAGGGCCGGTGGCCCTCCCCGCTCGCGGGGCTAGTGACGTGCCAAAGGGGCCCTGCGCTTGAGGGAACTGAGCGGCTTAGCGGATGGGTCCTTTTCGATTCCGAGAGGATTTCGGCGGGGTGGGCGATCCTCCCCGCCACCGCGCTGGCCGCAACGACAGCAGGGGAGGCAAGGTAGATCTCGGCATCCGGCTGGCCCATCCGGCCACGGAAGTTGCGGTTGGCCGAGGAGATCACGACTTCCCCGGGGCCCGGAACCCCGAAATGGTTGCCCATACAGGGACCGCATCCGGGGACCCCGATCACGGCTCCGGCTTCCAGAAGCGTCTGGAGGATCCCAAGATGGAGCGCTTGTTCGAGGATCTCCCGGGAGGCAGGGATCACCAGCAGCCGGGTGCTCGGGCTTACGCGCCGCCCCCGGAGCACTTCCGCCGCAGAGGCCAAGTCCTCCAGCCGCCCGTTGGTGCAGGTTCCAATGAAGGCCATGTCCACCCTCTGCCCGGCCAGCTCTGCCAGGGGATGCACGTTGTCCACATCCGGCGGGCACGCTACCATCGGCTGCAGGGCGCAGAGGTCCAGGGATTGCTCCGTTTCATAGATGGCGCCTGCGCCCGGATACATGGCGGATCGTTCAATCTCCTCGCGGAGCAGGGCGCAGGCCCTCCCCAGGTCCTGTGCGTCATACTGGCAGATCCGGTGAGCGGCCCGGTCCGCCAGGTAGTCGAAGACGGGTTCGTCCGGGGGCAGATAGGCGTTCTTGACCCCGGTTTCGGCCATCACGTTGGGGAGGACCATCCGGCTTTCCAGGCTCAGATTCATTAGGCCATCACCGCTGAACTCAAGCGATGAGTAAACGGCTCCATCGGCTCCCAGATCCCCAACGATGGCCAACGCCAGGTCCTTGCTGGTCACTCCCAGGGGGAGCTGCCCCGTGAGCGTCACGCGCTGGGACTCGGGTACCCGCAGCCAAAGCTCGCCCGTGAGCCACAGGGCGGCGACCTCGCTTCGGCCGACCCCGCAGCCGAAGGCGCCCAGCCATCCGAAATGGGTCGTGTGGCTGTCGGCACCCAGGATCACCTGCCCGGGCCAGATAAGCGCCTCCTCGGAGAGGACCTGATGGCAAATGCCTCGGCCGACCTCGAAAAAGTGTTGGATCCCCTGGTCGCGGACGAAGGCGCGGATCTCCGTGTGGTTCCGGGCATGCTGCGCCGTGGGAGGAGGGACGGCGTGGTCGAGGGTGATGCAGAGCCGATCCGGTTCGACGACCCTGGCTCCCCCCAGCTCCTGGTAGAAGATCTCGGCAATCGCCGCCGTGTTGTCGTGCGAGAGGATCCGGTCCGGCCGAACCTGGACGATCTCCCCGGCGCGCGCCGAGGCCCGGCTTGCCGCCCGGGCCAGGGCCTTTTCGGCGAACGTTCGGGCGGCCGTCGTCATCGAACGTGCTCTTTCACCGCGGGCTCGGGCTGGGTGTCCAGTCGCTGGACGATCCTGGAACGCGCCTCCTCCGGCAGGAGCAGTTGCGCCAGATGGAAATCCTCGTTCGCCAGACGCAGCAGGAGCTCCGCCGGAGAGAGGTCGTCATTCAGCTGGTAGATGCACTCTTTGAAGCGGGCCGTGATCTGGCGGGCGGTCTGCTCGTCAACCTCAAAATAATGGATCTCGTGCAGGAAATAGTGGACCACGTTCCAGCCCGAGAAGGGCCCTAGAAGGATGTCCCGTTCGCTCACCCCAAAGAGTTCGAGCGGGTGGGCTTCATACGTGCTGGCATCATTGAGGACAGCCCCCTGGTGGACGCCGGCGGTATGGGTTCGGTTGGTCAGGCTGATGGGCTCTTTGGGAGGAACCAGGGTGCGCAGTTTGTCGGCGGCCAGGACGTTGATCGGGTAGGAGCCGCGCAGATGGTATCCCTCCAGGCGGTCATAGTCCTGCTCCACGAATAGGTTGAAGAGCAGGGCGGTTGTGGAGGTGATTCCCGACCGCTCCCCAATGCCCAGAAGCGTGGTGTCCACGTACTGGGCTCCGGCGCGCACGGCCTCCAGGGCATTGGCCGCCGAAAGGCCACGGTCATCGTGGAAGTGGATCTCCAGGGCCTTCGTGGGGTACCGCTCCCGAAGGCTCTGCACCAGCAGGTAGGCCAGGCTGGGGCTCGCAGTTCCGACGCTGTCGGGAACTCCTAGCCGGTCGACGTATTCCGCCAGCGCATCGTAGACCCGGAAAAGGTCTTCGCGGCGCGTCCGAAAAGCGTCCTCCGCGCTGAACCGAAGGATCAGCTGGGGGTGGTTGCGACGCAGGTCCTCCAGCAGCGTCCGGGCCCGCCGCACGACCTCCTCCAGGCTCTGGCCGTGGTTATACAGGCAGGCCTGGGGCGAAGTTCCCATGTACAGGTTCAGCCCGTCAAACCCGGCCTCGATCGCCCCCTCCACGTCGCGCGGGTGACAGCGGACGTGCGCCAGGAGGAAGGTGTATCCCTTCTGGGTGACCAGGTCCGTGCGCGCCTCGCGCAGGGCCTCAAGGTCCTCCGCCTCCTGACCGCTGACCACCGGGGCAAAGAGTTCGACGAACTTCACCCCGTAGAGGATCAGCGCCCGCAGGAGTTCAACCTTGTCCGCCCGGTTCAGGAAGTACTTGTGGTGGTCGTGAAGAAGGGAGGTCTGCTGGCCCTCGCGCAAGGTGCAGTCGATGATTTCCAAAGGGCGAGGGGCGAAATGATGATAGGGGTCGTCCGACTCGATGTTCATTCTGCAACGCCCGCCGTGGCGCGCACGGGCTCCGCCAGAACCGCGCCCACGGCATCCACCACGCGGTCCAGCTGCTCCTGGCTGATAACCAGGGGGGGAAGGAAGCGCAGCACGTTCAGCCCGGCGTTCAGCGCAAGGACCCCATGATCCATGAGCCCGGAAAGGTACGGAGCCACCTTGGTTCGCAGCTCGACCCCGACCAGGAGGCCCAGCCCGCGCACCTCGCGGATCTGGGGGGAGGGCAGTTCGCGCAGCCGGGCCATCAGGTAGGCTCCGCTCTCCGCGGCCCGGCCGGGCAGGTTAAGCCGCTCCATCTCCGCCAGTGCGGCCAGCGAGGCGGCGCAGGACAGCGGATTGCCTCCGAAGGTCGACCCGTGCACGTGCCCGGGAAGGAGGCCGACGCGTTCGCCGATCAGGAGCGCGCCCATCGGCACCCCGCCGGCAATGGACTTGGCGACGCAAAGCAGGTCGGGCTGCAGCCCCTGATGCTGGAAGGCAAACATCTTCCCCGTGCGGCCGAAACCCGTTTGTACCTCGTCCACGATCAGCAGGGCGCCGCGCTCGCGGCACAATGCCTGGGCACCGCCCAGGAATTCGGGCGTTCCCAGGTACACGCCGCCTTCCCCCTGGACGACCTCCAGGATGACCGCTGCGGTCTGATCGGTGACCGCCTGGCCCAGGGCTTCGAGATTGTTGTATGGGACGTGGCGGAAGCCCGGCACGAGAGGCAGGAACGGATCGCGGTAGGCCTTGTTCCAGGTCGCCGACAGCGCGCCCATGGTCCGGCCGTGGAACCCGCGCATCGCCGCCACGATCTCGGTGCGGCGGGTGGCTAGTCGCGCAAATTTGAACGCGGACTCGACGGCTTCGGTCCCCGAGTTGCACAGGTACACGCGCGGCAACCCGGCCAGCTCGCACAGCCGGGCCATCAGCTTGGCCCGCTGGGGGTTGTGCAGGATCTCCGGGCAGGAGACCAGGTCGCGGGCCTGCGCCGCCAGCGCCGCCGCGACCGCCTCGTTTCCGTGGCCCAGGTTGGCCGCTCCCTGGCCCCCGACGCAGTCCACGAATTCCCGTCCGGAATCGTCCCAGAGCAGCGCGCCCTCCCCCCGCACGATCATCACTCCCCGTTTGGTATACACCCCGCAGGAATGGGCGTCTTCCAGTGCGAAAAAGTCGGTCACTGTCCCTCCCGCCGAACGACCTTAAGGTACATGGGTTACCCCCGGGAATTCCTCCGGCCGTTTTTCACCCGCCATTTCGCCTATCGGAGCATGGGCATGTGTGGGCTTTCTTCGGATCAGCTGCCCCGCGCCAGCGAGGCCATCCGGCTCGCTTTGCCCAGGCTTGCTCTCCCAGGGCCTTGCTTTGACAAGGAAGGTTCTCAACTTTGGACGCCGATTGCCGCCGAGGGCTGGGGCATTCGTTCCAGGTCCGCGGCTGGCGCCTGGGAAGCCCCTCCTTGCTTCCCCACTTCGACGGCGAAGTCCACCAGCAGGCCCGCGAGGTCCACCCCCGTGACGGGGACTGTGGTATGGAACTCCATGGTGTGGTTGATTTCATCGACCAGATAGCCGCGCTTGGGATCCTCGAACACATCAATCGCCAGCGCCCCGCCGCCCACCGCGCGGGCGGCCGCCCGGCAGAGCCGCTCCAGATCCTTGTTCACGGGGCAGACTTCACCCTGCCCGCCGCGGGCCGTGTTGGTGATCCAGTGAGGGGAGTTGCGGAAGATCGCGGTGACCGTGCGGTCGCCGATCACAAAGGCCCGGATGTCCCGGCCGGGTTTGGGGATGAATTCCTGGATGTAGTAGATGTTGTGCTGGTAGGAGCCCAGGGTCTCCTTGTGCTCAAGGATTGCCTCCGCGGCATCGCGGTCGTTGATCTTGGAAAGCAGGCGCCCCCAGGATCCGACGACCGGCTTGAGGACAACCGGATAGCCGAACTCCTCGATCGCCTGGAGGGCGGACTCCGGCGTAAAGGCGATGCGCACGTGGGGCTGTGGAATCCCGGCCCGCGCAAGGGCCGCCGAGGTGGCCAGCTTGTCGCCGCAAACCGCGGAAACCGCAGCCGAATTTACCGTGGGGACCCCCAGGGCATTCAGGGCCTGCGCCGCATACAGGCCACGCCCGAACGCGATGCTTCGAATCAGGACGACGTCGAATCGCTTCCACTCATTGGTCCCTGGGTCCAGGTCGAAGGTAGCCACCCCATCGTCCAGCCGTTCATAATTAAGCTGGCGAGCCTCCAGGGCAGCCATCAGCCACTTTTCTTCCACCCGCAGGCGCGACATGAGCAGCCCAATTCTCACCGTGTCCTCCTATTTGGCCCCCGAGCGCCCGCCCGGGGACGGGAGGCCGCCCGGCCGGATCTCCGGGCGATCCGTCAAGATCCCAGCGCGGCTGGCCGAAAGTCGCGGGGCCGCCGCTACTCTCCCCAGTCCTCCTCCTCGCGAGGAGCCAGGGCCACCGCCAGGGGCTCGAGGGCGCGAACCTCCAGCTCGGCCCCGCAATCGGGACACACGAGGATTTCCCCCAGCTGGAGGGGATCTATTGCCTTCACTTCGGCTTCACACTCAGGGCATACGGCGCTCACGGTTCTCTCCATTTATCTTTTGGCCAGGGCGCTCCGGACCTGATCCCCGCATCTTCTGCGTGTCAGCCAGCCTCCCCGGCCATCGTGCGGGGCCGATAGGTCCCGCTCCAGGAAAAACGCTATCCGATCGGTCTCCCCTCCGATGGCTCGGGCCGGGAGTTCTTAAAAGAAGAGCGCCCTCCAAATTCCGGGAGGGCACTCATGAACCTAGCTCGTGCTAATCCTCGTCTGCCTTATCCCCCTAGTCCAGGCAAGCGGGCCCGTCCCGGCTGGTGCGCAACAGCTGGTGTACGGTTTGCGCCGCCTGATAGCAAGAGGTCGAAAGCCATCCCTTACCTCGCTTCCCCTTTATTGTGCGTCAATATAGCACATGAATCGCGTCTGTCAATAGGCAATTTGCAGTTGGAGGGCAAGTGGGGAGGGGCCAGATATGGGGGTCAGCTCCAGCTGACTCCAGCGACCAGTCAACCGGAGCCTGCAAGCTCACCGCGCCGGGAGCGGACGCGCAAGTTGGCCAACGGATGCCCAGGGGCGATCCATGATCTGCGCCACGAGCAGAGCCAGGGCTCGAGGCGATGATCCGCAGGTTCTGCGGCCAAGATCCAACGTCACATGCGGGTGCGCTTGGCTGTTATTCGTGGGATTGGGGGGCGCATAAGCTTCTGAAGGGTGATAAGCTGCACAATCATCGGATCCGGTCCGGCGGCTCAAATTGGGAGGGATCGACCTCGGCTTCGATACCTTCACGTGCTGGCGAACCTGAAGAGGACGGGATGGATTGGCAGACCAAGCAAATTGAGGCTGTCAGTCTATGGACCCTCGAGGACCTGCCTGGGCTGACCATCTCACATTTGCTCAGCTAACGGCATGAGCATTTGGAGGCTTATCCAGTGCCTTTGGGGCGCGGATGACGATGCGGAACTGGCTCACCTCAGGAAAACTAATCACTGCGATCGGGGCCTGGCTCCTCCTTTCGACCACCGCCGTTGTGGCAATCGCGTTGATTGGCGCGAGGCCGCGCACCCGGGCGGAAATCCTGATGGGAGGAGGTCTAGTCCTCCTCTGGGTATTCTGTGGGGGCTTTCTGATGCGGTTGGCCCGCGATCGGATCCGCGAAGTTGTTGCGGCCATCCGGCTGGACTGGCGGGTCAAGTTCGTGCTTTTCGCCACTTTGCTCGCATTGATCGAGGAGGCGATTGCTACCGGCATGACCAACTTGGCCCCGCTCTTTGGGGTCCCGGTGGGGGCCGCCTATATCACCGCCTCGGCGAACTACCTCAAGGTGATTGGTCTGCACAGCGTGGTGGTCTTCGTTCCCATGTTCATCGGCTGGGCTTTCCTGCTCGGCCGGCTGGATTTTTCTCCCAACGCGGTGTTTCTCCTCTTTGGCCTCACCGGGGTGACGTCGGAAGCAAGCTTGAGCGGCTGGCAGGCATTCGCCGAGATTGGCATGTGGATCTTCATCTACGGATTGATGGTGTACCTGCCGGCATACTGCATTCCTGGGGAGCGAGCCGCGAGCCGGCCGCGCTGGTGGCAGTATGGAATCGCGGTTTTTGTCCCGGTGCTGTTTGCGATACCGGTCGCTGTGGTCATTGGAATCCTCCACCCGGCGCGAGTCGATTTTCCGCCAATTCCTCCTGGGACCTGACGCACGGAATTCTCGGCGGACTCCCCATCGGTCGAGGCGCAAGAGCGAGAGGGGCCCGACCGGCTCCGGGCGAAGCACGGCCAGGGGAAAGATTAGCTGACCTCGAAGGAGTTGTGGCGGGCTAAGCGCTGGCATCCTGGAGTGGGGGGAAAGGGCCGAGTCTCCACCAGATTGGCCAGAGATTACCTGACGTGGATTGAAGCAACATCGCTTGTTCGCTCAACGGCCTCTTTATTGAGAAAAGTAACGAACAAGAGTGCCGGATACTCGTTGTGTTGGAGGGTCTCCGGAGGACATCCCTGCGACGGCTGGGATTTTCGGGTCTTGCTATACTCCCGCGATGGGCGGCCGTGTCGTCGTTGTGGCTCCCATGGGGTGCCCCCGCCTCGCGCGGAGTCGGGATGCGTTTGACGACCGTTGAGCAGGGAGCCGCCTGGCGATGGGATGCACTCCTCTGCTCCCGTGCCTGTAGGGCAGAGGACATCATCGTCGTGACGGCTTGAGCGGGTGAAAGCGAGACCTCTTCGTTGCGCGTCTCAGGAGAACAATGGGCAGGGATCTGCGATTAGTGGCGTTTTCGATGCTGCTCTGGGGTTCTGGCGAGGGGCTGTTCCTCTATTTTCAACCGGTCTATCTTCAGCAACTGGGTGCCACGCCTCTTCAGATCGGAGTCATTCTCGGAGTATCAGCCATAGTGCTGATGGGGGTGCACATCCCTGCCGGCATGCTGGCAGACCGGATCGGACGGAAGGAAACGATCCTGATGTCGTCCATCATTGGGATCCTGGCTGCCTGGGGGATGTTTGCCGCAAGGTCCGTCTTGCCTTACGCTTGCGCAATGGCCGTGTATTCCGCCACGGCTCTCATTCTCGCGCCTTTATCAAGCTATGCGTCCGCGGCCAGAGGGGATTGGACCATCTCAAGGGCCTTGACCAGCATTTGGGCCGCATACACCGCTGGGGCAGTTGCCGGTCCGGTTGTGGGGGGCCTTTTGGCGCAGTCTCTGGGCTTGCGAGTCCTGTATGGGATTGGCGGGTCGATCTTCGTCTTTTCGACCGTTCTGGTGGGGCTGGTGAAGCGACAACCCGTTGAGCCAACGCGGAGCGGCGATAGTTCCTTTGCGCTCCTGCGCGACCGATCCATATGGCGCTATCTAGTGCTTTTCTTCTTCGCCATGCTTGCCATGTACCTGGGCGTCCCTTTGACCCCGATCTACCTTCACGCTGTCCGCAGCATCCGCATTTCGCTGCTTGGAGTATTCGGCTCCCTGTCCTACCTCGGCACTGTCGCGACCAGCCTTGTTCTGGGTAGGCTATCTCCCCGCCGATCCTTCGTCATCGCCGAGGGCATGGTGGCCGCTTCGGCGTTTCTCCTGTGGCAAGGCCGGGCGGTTCCTTTGCTGGGAACCGGTTCACTCCTGGTCGGGGCCGTTCGGACTGCCCACTTCCTGGTGGCCCCGCAAATCGATGAGATCGTCCCCCGCGGGCAGATGGGATTGGCATTTGGTGCCGCAGAAACCGCTGTGTATGCAGGAGTTGCCGTCGCCTCCCCGGTGGCGGGCCTGCTGTATGGGGTGGGGCCGGGATTGCCGCTTCTTTTGAGCGGCTGTCTGACGGTCGTGGTATTGGCGGCGACAGCTTTTGCCAGGCCAGGCCATCCCTTGGCTGAGGGGGCTGCATCACCGAAGGCAGGGTAGTGTCAGCCTCGGGTCCAGCGTGCCGCAGAGGAAGGATTCCCAGTCGGCCTGGATCGGGCGGAGCCCAGCGGTTCTAAAGCTGGTCCCGGGCAACCGGAACAGTCATCTCTTCGCTGTCATCGGTTGGCCGGTTGACCTGGATCCCCCCATCGGGCTATTTAGGGCCAATAGGTTACTCATCCGGATAGTATTGGCCAGACCTGTGGGAGAGGAAAAGGGACAGCCCCCAAGCATCTTGGAAATCACCAGGGCAAGTCGCCTTCCGAGCGTCGTTTCTCGCCCGCGACGATCCCTCGCGGCGCGTCCGCATGAGAGCGGGTAGGAGCCAGAACCGAGAACACGTCGGCTCCCTCTTTGCCTGCGACACGCTCTCAACGGCGACCGCCCGGAAGAGATGGATCCTTCCAGGTGAGCGTGCCTCGAATGCCTGCCGAGGTTGGATCAGGAAGGGAAGGCGCGCGGTTGGAAAGATCCTCTGCCGACTGAGGCTTAGAACTCTGTCGGGAACCACTCAATTTCTCTGCCGATCACCTGCGAACGACCCACCCTGGCCTCGTCGCCGGTAGGCAGCAGCCAGGCCGCCGGAGGAGGTCTCTCGATACAGGGAGGGCAGGTTGTTTCCGGTTTCCCACATGACCGCTACTACTTCATCGAAGGGGACCAGGTGAATTCCATCCGTGAACAAGGCGTAGTCGGCGCAGTTAATTGCGCGGTTGGCCCCGAAAGCATTGCGTTCGATGCAGGGAATTTGAACCAGCCCGCCGACAGGATCACAGGTCAGCCCCAGGTGATGCTCGAGGGCCATGGAGGCGGAATACTCGATCTGGCGGATCGTGCCGCCCATCAGTTGCGTGGCGGCGGCCGCCGCCATCGAGCACGCTGCGCCGACCTCGCCCTGACAGCCGACCTGGGCGCCCGAAATGGATGCATTCTGCTTGATCAGATTGCCGATCAACCCGGCGGTAGCCAGGGAATGAAGAAGTATGTCCTCGGGACACTGCAGAGTCTCGCGAAGATATCGCAGGACGGACGGCAATACGCCGCAGGAGCCGCAGGTCGGGGCGGTGACCACCTGTCCGCCGGCTGCATTTTCCTCGGAGGCGGCCAGGGCATAGGCGGATAAAAGCCCTTGCCGCTTGGAATGGTCCTGGGCATTCATGGCCTTAAGGTAAAACCCGCGGGCCTTGCGGGGCATCCCCAGATCGCCTGGCAGTGCGCCTTCCGCGGTCAGCCCCCGGTCGATCGTCTCCTCCATCGCCTGGTGGATCTCCTTCAAGAAAGGCCAGATCTCGGGCCCTTCGCGTTTCTCCACATATCGCCAGAAGACCTGGCCGCGTTCCTCGCAGTGCTCCAGGATGTCAGCGAGGGTATCCAGGTCATACACAGATTGCCCTTGTTGTGCCGTGCCATCGCCGATGGCCCCGCCTCCCAGGCTGTAGACCTGCCAGGGAGGGGATACCTCCGCATCCGCGAAAATCGCCTCGAATTGCATGCCGTTGGGATGAAGCGGAAGAAGCTCATTCGGCTTCCAAATGATCTCCACGGGTGTGGGGGACAGCGCCTCGTTAACAGCGACATCGGTCAAATGACCCTTGCCGATTGCTGCCAGACTTCCAAAAAGGACGACGCGGTATTTCGCTGCCGCGGGAAAACGCGCTTTGAATATCTGCGCGGCCTTGCGGGGCCCCATCGTGTGGCTGCTTGAAGGGCCATATCCAATTCGGTAAAGCTCTCGTATCGATTCCAATCGCTGCTCCTCTTGAAAACAGTATTCTGCCCGGCCAGTTGGGGATCGCCAAGGCGTCTCGCATGCGTACTCGAGGATCCATGCTATCACAAGTTGAATCGGCTTCCGAGAAGGTTTCCGAAAAGGGCAACAACTCCAGAATGGAGAGAGGCATCCCCGGGGTGCCTGCCTCCCGACGGGAGGCTGAGATTGCCTTCCGGCCAATGGTCCTTGTGTCGATCGCTCGAGCCAGACAACTGTCACTTGCCAGCTCTCCCTGCCCCCAGTGAAGGCGGTTTCGGAGGAGAGCAAGGCAACCTTCACTAAGGCTGGGGGCGTTCTTGAGTCCAGCGACGCGGGGATTCATAGAAGAAGCCGCCGATTGCAGCCCTCACCAGCGTCGATCAGATGGGCCTGGGTCTCCTTGCGGGGTGAGGCCCGGTCCTTGGGAGGGGGAGTGCAGCTGACTGGCCGACTCGATCCTTCACCCGGGATGACCCGCGGCCGTAGCGTTGTAAAAGGAAAGCCTCGTCCGGAGGATCGGCCACTGGCAGCGGCCTGGCTCTCCCCGCATCAGCCCGGGTCCGAAGATTGGGACGCTGGAGGTGTGCGCGCGGATCCTGGTCAGCCCTCTCTGACCATGATCGGCAGCTTGCAGCCGACCGGAACGCAGTGCCAGGAACTGCCGCGCCAATTGGATCCCCCGTCGGACTCGCTGGCCTTGGGGGAGCAAGCACGGTGCTGTGGCACCCCGTAACTTTTCCCATCGCGCAGCCGTCGCCCATGATGGCCGTAGAGGTTGTGCCTTTGGCCACTTTCCTAGGGACTGCGGCGCATGCCGGCCCGCCTTCATGAACTTGTTGCGGGTCTTCAAGCGAGCCACGGAGCGCCGGGGCCTCACTCCGATCGGAGGATGTGGGCGTGTTGGCGGGATAGGTTCGACGAGTTTCCTGGTCGACACTTACGAGAAGTTTGTCGGGCCAAAATCCTGCCCCTGGACATTCAGTCCGGGAACATCTTCCCGGGATTGAGAATGGTCATAGGGTCGAGCGCGCCCTTGATTCTGCGCTGCAGGCTGAAGGACAGGGTGCCCAGGGCACGAGCGAGAAAGTGGCGTTTCAGCAAGCCGCTGCTTTGCCCGCGCGACACGCTCCCGCCGACGGGGAGGCCGATGCCGAAAGGAAATTCTCCGGCATTTAGGGACAGGGAGGCGCAGGGACGTGGGAGTTCGGGGCTCTTGAGGAAACCTGATTTCGGTTCAGGCCCCCGGGGGTGCCAGCCGAGCCCGCTGCCGGGCTTCCAACCGTGCCCGGGCTGGGACGCTGCTTCTGCCTACTTGGGAGTATCGGCGCGGCTGTGCGCCGAGCGTGAAGCTAAAGAAGAATCCGGGAGGAGGGAGAGGGCGCGCTTGGCGGCCCGGTTGGTGGGATCCAGGAGCAGTGCGTGGATGAGCGCCTGCCGCTTGTCGCGGACGGCTGGCTCGACCTCGGACAGCCAAAGCCAGGCCTGAACATCGGATGGGTCGCTCTCGAGCAGGGCAAAAAGGAGCTTTCGCGCCTCTGCGGACCGGCCTTGGGTCACCATGTCCTGCAAGGTAATAAGCGTGGACGGATCCAATTTCGCCTCGCTTGAGGGGACGCAAGATATTGGTTGTTCTCATTGTACGGAACACAGCAGTGTGGTGGTCAATGTTGAGAAGTTGCAACCGATCTGCAAGCCCCAGGAGCGCAGGGCAGCTTCGAGGTTGGGTTTTGCCTCGTGGGGGAATTCTCGGGCCGCAGAGCAGGTCCGGGATGCGCAGGCCCTGCAACCCGGCGCGCGGACAGGCTATGGGCAGGGTATTTGCCAGGGCGCAACCGCTGGATCACCCGGCATCAGCAGACGCTCTAGCCGGGACCACCAAGGGTCTGAGATTGCATCGGCGGGCGCTTGCCAGCAAGAATTCCTGCGGACGGAGCCAGGCTGTGAGGGAACGTGTGCTTGGGGCGCGCGCCGAACCCCCTTCCATTCCAAACCATCGAGAATTGCAACCGGCCCGCGCCTTAGGGGGTCGGGCTGGCGGCCGGGGTGCTGGTCGGGTAGGGCGTCACCGCGCCCGGCGCGCAGATGTCGGGCGGGCTGGTAAGTAGCGGAGAGGTCGCCACGTCGGAACTCACGCTTGGCACCCCGCCCGTTCCCCACCAGTTGTTCGCTGCGGTTACCACCCCATCAATGTCCGCCCCCGAGCCGGCGGTCGGCTCTGTGGACTTGTTGTTCATCAGGCAGCTGTTCGTCACGGACCCCTTGCCGCCGGCCACGATTCCCCCGCCGACCTCCGCTACATTGCCGGCAATCACGCTGTGGCTGATGGTCAGGACGACGGAGGATGGATCATCGTCCGACGGTTGGACGAAAATGGCGCCGGCAATGGACTCGGGTGCCTGATTGTCAACCACGTAGCTGTCCTGGATCGTGACCAAAACATGTTCCCCGCCGATCGCCAGGCCGTTGATGCCTCCGCCGCCGTGGGGGGTGGCGGAGACTTCGGTTGCGACATTCCCTGAGAACACGCTGCCGTCAAGGACATTGACCGTGCCGCCCTCGTCGTAGAGGCCAGCCCCTTCTGCGGCGTTGTTTCCTTGAATGAGGCTGTGATCGATCGTCACCTGGCCCCCCTGGGCGTAAATGCCCCCGCCCAGAGTCCCATCCTTGTCCGTGCCGACGTTCTTGATGATTTGGCTGTCCTTCAGGTGGAGCTCGCCCGGATGCGTGCTTCCGCCCTCGAAGTAGAACCCGATTCCCGAATAGTCAATTCCCGCGCCCTCGGTGGAGGCTTGATTACCCTCGATGATGCTGTCGTTGATGTCCAGCTCGCCTCCGGAATGGATGGCTCCGCCCGAGGCGGAGGAGTTTCCGGTCAGGACGACGTGATTGAGGGTCACCCGGCCGAATTCCAGGTCAATAGCGCCCCCGCTCAGGAGGGGATTGTAGGTGGTGTCGCCGCCGGTCATGGTCAGGTCATCGAGGGTCAGGTCGGCCTGGGCCGTGGCCTGAAAGATCGCGAACGGCGTGGAACTCTTCCGCTGGATCGTCGATCCGTTTCCGAGGATCGTGACCGTCGTGTAGATCACCGGGAACCCGCCGGGATCGAACCCGAGCCGGCCGCCGGCCCCGGCCAAGGGCGGAGAGCTGGTATCCGGATCAGAAAGGGTATACGTCCCTTTGGGCAGATAGATCGTGGTGCTGCCACCGGAAACAACACACCCATCCTCGTTCTGCTGGGTCTGCGCCGCCCAGATGGCTTCACCGAGCGAACAATTGCCGTTCTGCTTGAAGGGATAGACATTCTGGTCAAAGGTGTTGACCACGATCGCGTTTGCCGGCACCGCGGGGGTCGCGGTTGCGGTGGGCTGCGCCGGCGCGGTGGGAGCCGCGGTGGTTGCCGGCGGCCGCGTGGCGGTCCGTTCGTCGCTTGCCGTCAGCGGGCTGCCCGAGATCGTTTCCGCCGGAGCTGGGAACGAAGCCTTGACAGGAGCGGAAGTCTCCGCGGGCGGAATCGCACTCGTTGGACTGCAGCTCGCGATTGCCAGGGCGATAGCCGTTACGGCGCACAAACGCATGAACATCCCTCCTTCCCGCTGTCCCATTCACGGCGAAATGGATGAAGTCAAGATCGGGCTGCCGGATCCGGTCGAGCAGGAAAACCACGCCGCGCCTCGTCCGGCCCACGTCGGGATACGATGGCCGTTCCCCCAGTAGCCGGCACGGCTCGTAAGCGCCCAGAATCCCCTCTACTTTCGGCGTCCGGTTGAGGAGGCATCAGAGTCAATTATTTGGAAATGGCCCGGGCAAGACGGGCCTGCGAGCAAAGAAACAGGACCTCATCTATTCAGGTTCTCCTCCGCACGTGATGGTTCTGGGGAGGATCCAGGCAGCAGAGGAGCAATTGTCCGGTCGATCGGTGACCCTCTTGGAGATTCCCTTCGGAATCCCGATGGTGATGGGTGGCCCTCTCATGTTCTTGGGACCCGCCTGCCTGTCACGAGGCGCGCGATCTGAGATTCCAGAGACGCACAACCGGTTGCCTTGATCACCGATATTAGTCTCTCAAAACCTATCTGTCAAGTGCGATCCGCATTATCCTAAATATGTGGATGCAATCATCGTACGCGGGAATCGAAAGCCGAGGAGTTACCAATAACATCGCGGCTCGCCCAGGTGCCAACTTCTGGGGGTGCGAGGATGTGTGGACAAGCAGCATCAGCAGAGAAGGAGTGGGTCCATGCGCTTTGCGGCGCGAAGGGGAGTGAGGTCAGTTCCCAGAAGAGGTCGACTAGCGGAGAGGAACCGCGGCTCGGGTTTCGAGGAATCTGTCGCCTTCGGCCTTTCTCCTGATTCCTGTTACCATCCTGCCGTTCATTCACCAAGGATCAACCAGATTCCTTGCTGGAGCGGCCTCTCTGGCGAACGGTCAAGGACGCCAGAACTGGACCATGGCTTGGGACCCGATCCGATTTGGAGTTTCGGGTTCTGTTTACCTTCAGTTAATGGAAATGTTGTCTGATGGTGGAAGAACACGGCCAGGATGGAGTCTGAAAAGCGCGATGAGCAGGGTATTGCTCGTAGATGATGACCCTCACATTCGGGAACTGGCAAGCCTTTTCTTGCGCAAAGAGGGTTTTGAAGTGTTTGAGGCCGCGGACGGGGCTGAGGCCCTTTCCCAGCTCGACAAAGGCCAAGCGGACCTGTTCATCATTGACGTCATGATGCCCAATCTGGACGGCTGGGAGCTATGCCGCGAGCTGCGCGCGTCCTACGACCTTCCAATTCTGATGCTGACGGCCAAGGGAGAGACCAGCCAGAAACTGAAGGGCTTCCAGCTGGGCGCCGATGATTATCTGGTTAAGCCTTTCGAGCCCTTGGAACTGGTGGCTCGGGTAAAAGCCCTTCTCAAGCGCTATCGAATCGCCACCTCGCAAACCATCCAGATCGGGGAATTGTTGATGGATCACAAGACCTTCGAAGTGACGGTGCACGGTGAGAGGGTCAATCTTCCGCTCAAAGAGTTTGAGCTATTGTTCAAACTGGCCAGCTACCCAGGACGCACCTTTTCCCGCGAGCAGCTGATTGGGGATATTTGGGGCGAGGGTTTTCGAGGCAATGACCGCACACTGGACGTGCACATCAACCGCCTCCGGGACCGTTTCCCGGAGGAGCGGCATTCGTTCAAGATCACCACGGTTCGGGGGCTGGGCTACCGCTTGGAGGTGTCCGGATGAACAGGATGGGCCCAAGACTGCTCCGTACCGCCCCGGCCATTCTCGTGCTGGCCCTGATCATCGGCATGTTTGCGCTCAGCTTCTTTCTGACAGCCGACCTGTATAGGATCATTCACCTGAATCTCCCCGCCTGGCTGACCCAGGTCATCAACTCGCTCTTGGGGCTCTTGGTCGCAGGTCTGATCATCAGTTTTTCTGGGTGGTTTGCCCGGTCCAGAGGCTGGATATCGTGGGGGAATATGTTCGGACCGATCATTGAGGCTCTGGAAAGAATCGGGGCCGGGGATTTCAGCGTCAAGCTGGATGACCGCTACCGGGATCACCAGATTGTCGGCGAGCTGGCTAGCACCGTGAACAGGATGGCCCTGGACCTGGACCAGATGGAGAGCCTGCGCCAGGAGTTCGTTTCCAATGTGTCGCATGAAATCCAGTCGCCGCTGACCTCGATTCGCGGATTTGCCAGGGCTTTGGAGGATGATCGCCTGGGTGCGGAAGAACGTCATCATTATCTGAGCATCATCGAGGAGGAAAGCACACGGTTGTCGCGGTTGACCGAGGGCTTGCTCAGGCTGGCTTCGCTGGAGTCGGATCGGGCGCGGATTGCGCCGAGCCCCTACTCTCTGGACCGGCAGATTCGGGATCTCATCCTGGCCTGCGAGCCTCAATGGAGGGAGAAGGAGATTGAGCTGGGCGTGACCCTGGAGGAGGTCGAAATCACCGCCGACGAAGATCTGCTGAGCGAGGTATGGACCAACTTCATCCACAACAGCATCAAGTTCACTCCGCGGGGGGGCAAGGTCCGCGTCGACCTGCGCCGGCGCGACCGCCAGATCGAATTCAAGATAACCGACACCGGAATTGGCATCTCGGAGGAGGATCAGAGAAGGGTCTTCGAACGTTTCTTTAAGGCCGATAAATCGCGGACGGCCTCCAACGGCGGCAGCGGGCTGGGTCTCGCCATTGCCGAGAAGATTGTAGAAATGCATCAAGGGAGGATCGAGCTCATGAGCAAATTGGGAGAGGGGACGACTTTCACCGTCCTCCTGCCCTTGGTGGCGAAAGATGGGGCGGGCCGGGTAGCCGGGCTGCCCTCAGGATGAGGTGATCCCAGTGAAGATGATCGAAGTGGAGAAACTTTCTCGGCTTTTTGGCGGGGTGACCGCCGTCGATGGGATCAGTTTCGAGGTCGAGTCTGGGGAGATCTTCGGGTTCGTTGGCCCAAACGGCGCGGGGAAGTCGACAACCATCAACATGTTGTGCACCCTGCTCAAGCCGAGCGGGGGCCGCGCCCGCATTGACGGGCAGGACATCGTCGTGCGGCGCGACGGGATCCGGCAGTCGATCGGCCTCGTGTTCCAGGACCCGACGCTGGACGAGCGCTTGACGGCACGGCAGAACCTGCAGTTCACCGCCAGACTCTATGATCTGCCGGGTAAGGTCGTCGAGGCTCGCTCGAAAGAGCTGCTGGAAATGGTCGCCCTCTCCGAGCAAATCGACCGGCCCGTCAAGACGTTTTCGGGCGGAATGAAGAGGCGCCTGGAAATCGTTCTCGGACTCCTCCATCATCCCAAGGTGCTGTTCCTGGACGAGCCCACGATCGGGCTCGACCCCCAGACCCGCCGGCAGATCTGGGACTACGTCGTCCACATGCGCGCCGCCGAGGGGCTTACCGTTTTTCTCACGACCCACTACATGGACGAGACCGAGATCTGCGACCTGATCGCCATCATCGATTACGGGCGCATCGTTGCCTGCGACACGCCGGACAGGCTCAAAGCGTCGATCGGAGGCGATGTCGTGACGTTACGGACCGGCGACGATGCGGTCGCAGCCGCCGTGCTGCAGGGGCGTGGGCTGGATGTCGAACGCAATGGGGACGGCGTTCGGGTTCGCGTCGAGCGCGGAGACGAGTTCATCCCGCAGGCCGTGCGGCTGCTGGACGCCGACGGGCGCACGGCGGTCCGGGGCGTAAGTCTGAAACGTCCGACGCTCGACGACGTTTTTCTGCAGCTGACGGGCCGCGCCATCCGGGATGAGGGAGCCGGCGCGGATGAGCAGATGCGGTCGAGAAGGATGCAGCACAGAAGGAGGCAAGCCTGATGAATTGGAGACGCTCGATCCGCGGGGCGTATGCTATCTGGTTGCGGGACGTCCTGGCCCTGGTGCAGGACCGAGCCCGGCTCATCGGCACGTTTGTGGGGAATGTGGTCATGCTGGTGGCGCTCGGGTTCGGGTTGGGAGGGGCTATTGGGAATATTGGCGGAACAGCGACGGCGGTGGGCGTGCCCTACATCCAGTTCCTTTTTCCGACGATGCTTTGCTTGACGGGCGTGATGTCAGCCGTGCAGTCGACGATGTCGATTGTGTGGGACCGCGAGTTTGGGCTGATGCGCAAGGTGCTGGTCGCGCCGCTGTCGCGGACGTCGGTGGCTTTGGGGAAGGTGGGCGGGGGTGTAACGGTGGCGGTGATCCAGGGATTGATTTTGATGCTGGCGATCCCTCTGCTTTCCATTCGTGTCGGCTTCGTTCAGGTCCTCGCCATCGTGGCCCTGCTGATACTGGTCTCAGCCGTGGTGACGGCCCTGGGCATTCTGGTCGCGGCTCGGCAGACCTCGATGCAGGGGTTTCAGGTCATCAGTTTGTTCGTCATTTTGCCGTTGATGCTTCTCAGCTTTGGAACGGCACTGCCGATATCGGGGGGGCTGGAGGGGCGCGTGCTGCGAGTCCTGTCTGAGGTCAACCCGGTGGGGTACGGCGTGGATGCCGTCCGGCAGATTGTGCTATCCGGTCGGCTCGCCGCCTCGCTCACTTTGCACCCTCCTGCGGTCGATGCGGCCATCCTGCTGGGGTTCTTCGTGCTCTTCCTTGTGCCTGGGGTTCTGCTGTTCGGGAAGCAGGACTAGGCATCGACGGGAAGGTTGCGACCCAACGAGGAAATCTCTTGCCGAACCGGTTGCAGCGTGGGGATTCTGGGATCCTGCTTCCACGCTCGTAGAGGTTGAGTCAAGCCAAGAACAACCGAAGCCAGATGAGGCCGAGCAGTTCTCACACGGGCATTTGGTCTGGCCCTGGGGTTCAGGCGGTGGGGATGGGTCTGGCAGGGGGGCTGACGGGGGAACGTGGACAGCCAGGCGGGGCGGAGATTCTGTGCATCTTGCTGCGGTTGAACCCGGAGGGGGGACGGGGCTGGCGCAAGTGGCGCATGGTCCGAACCTTGCTGCTCGCAGACAGCCAACTAATCTGTTCAAAATCGAGGTGGAAAAGGCAGAGAATGCGGCTGGGACAAAACCTTGTTGAGGCGCTGGAAAGTCTGACAGCGAGCAAACCGTGGTCGGCGCAGACGATGCTGGGGATCGTGATCGGGGTGGCGGCGGTCGGCGTGTCGTCCCTCGAGAGATCGCCCGGGAACGGTGAGATCAGATCCGTGAGGACCCTGAGTAGGGGGGGACGCTTTGGCCAGCGGACAGGTCTCGCGCGAGCGCGACGGCGCCCAGGACCCCGGATCTCTTTCCCAGACCGGGGGAAACGATGTAGCGGTCAATGTGCGCGAGCAGCTGCATCGAGTGGATATATCCGCCGAGGATTTTCGGCACCTCCTCATGAACTCTCTGGATCAGGCCCTCGTGACGCATCACTCCCCCGCCCAGGATGATGGCGCGGGGCGAGAGGCAGCAGATCAGGTTCGCGATTCCCAGAGCAATGTAATGGGCTTCCAGCTCCCAGGCCGGGTGGTCCGCGTCCAGGGACTCTGGTTCCTTCCCCCAGCGCCGCGCGATGGCAGGCCCAGAAGCCAGTCCCTCAAAGCAGTCGCGGTGGAAGGGGCAGCAGCCGGGAAAGGGATCGACCTCCCGATCGTGGGGGATGCGCATGTGTCCGGCTTCCGGGTGGATGAGGCCGTGCATAAGCTGCCCCTCGTAGACCCCGCCGGCGCCGATCCCTGTACCGACCGTGAGGTAGACTACCGGGTCCCTTCCCTGCGCCGCGCCCCAGCGCTGCTCGGCCAGGGCCGAGGCATTCACGTCGGTGTCCACGGCCGCCGGAACCCCCAGCGCTTCGGACAATCTTCCTGGGAGGTTCGTATTCGCCCATCCGGCTTTGGGCGTCGTCGTGATCCAGCCGAAGGTCGGCGAATTCTTGTCCAGGTCCAGCGGGCCGAAGGAGGCGACCCCGATGGCGTTCAGGCCTTCCCGGCGGATTTGGGGTTGGAAGAAGGCGATGACCCGGCCGATGGTTTCTGCAGGGTCGGTCGTGGGCAGTTCGATTTCACGGCGGATATCGTCCGGCCCGCTGGCGATAATGCAGACGAACTTGGTTCCTCCGGCTTCCACTCCACCGACCAGGCCCATGGGGGTATTCCTCCAGTCTTCTTGGCTTGAGATTCCGTTCCGCTCGCTCAATCCCTAGGTCGGCCTATAAGAGGGCGGGGGCCCCCGTGTCCAGCATAACCTCTCCCAGTTCAAAGAGCTCCTTGCGGCTGGAATGGCGGGAGGGGACGCTGCGGGAGTGCGGCAGGGAGGTGACCGCGACTTCAATCGGCTCCGGATTTCGGCCGGAGTTCGAAATCACGAAGATAGTCTCGCCGGCCCTGAAAGGGATTCCCTTCAACAGGATCGCGCCCATGCCTTCCAGCCGCTCGGCACGGCCCCACAACGGGTCGATGATCTCCACGACCGGATACAACCCGTCGGCCCGCGCCTGGACCTCATGGGGCAGAAGCTGGGAATGACCGCTGCCGAAGGTGTAGGCCAGCTTCCCTTCCAGAATCGTATCGCCGGACAAGGCCGCAGCGCGGCCTTCGTCGAGCGCCTCCGGGTTCGCGAGCAACTGCGTGGACGGGTCTCGGCCCCGGCGCCGCCGCTCGGGCCTCGACGGCCTGAGCAGGGTTGTTCCTGCAGCGGCACGGTGATCCGGGTCCGGAAACCCCGGATCCCCATCGCAAGTGCCACGCCTGGATCGGCCTGGCGCCAGGTGTCCTAGCCGATCCAAGCTTGCAGAGGCAGCTGATTTTGGCCCGAATACCGGCTAGACCGGATAGTTCTTGGCGAGCCAATCGCGGACCGCTTCGGGGCCCTCCATGTCGAGAAGGGCCGGAGCCATTCGCTGGGTTTCCTCCAGGCTCAGGCCCCGCAGGATTTGCTTGACCTGCGGGATGACGGTAGGGTTCATGCTGAGCTCGTCCAGCCCAAGGCCAAGCAGGAGCGGGGTGGCGAGGGGCTCCCCTGCGATTTCGCCGCACATTCCCGCCCATTTCCCCTCGCGGTGAGCCGCCTGGACAACCTGCCGCACGAGTCTGAGAACCGAGGGCTGGAAGGCGTCCGCCAGGCTGGAGACGGAGGAGCTTGTGCGGTCCGCCGCTAGCGTGTACTGGCTGAGGTCATTCGTGCCGATGGAGAAGAAGTCGACCTCGGCCGCGAGCTGGTCCGCCATGACCGCAGCCGCGGGGATCTCCACCATAATGCCCACCTCAAGCTTCTCGGCGATCGCCGCTCCCTCCGCCGCCAGCTCCGCCCGGCATTCTTCGAGGACTCTCCGGCCGGCGCGGACTTCGGCCACGGTGGCCACCATTGGGAACATGAGCCTGAGATGGCCCCTGGCCCCAGCCCGCAAGACGGCTCGCAGCTGCGGTTTGAAAAGCTCGGGCTTGGCCAGACAGAGACGGATCGCGCGCAGACCCAGGAACGGGTTCATTTCCCCGGGCATGTCCAGGTAGGGCAGTTGCTTGTCCCCCCCGACGTCCAGGGTGCGCAGGATCACCGGCAGGGGATCGAAGGTGTCCAGGATGGCGCGATAGGCCTGGTACTGCTCCTCTTCGTCGGGCATGCTGGTCCTCTCCAGGTAGAGGAACTCCGTGCGCAGCAGTCCGACTCCCTCGGCGCCAGCCTCCAGGGCCGTTGCGGCGGAGGCGACATTGCCGATGTTGGCGGCCACTTCCACGCGATGGCCGTCGCGGGTTGTAGCAGGATCCCTCGCCCGCTTCCTGGCCTCATGGGCTTTCGAGTCCAGCCTCGAGGCCTGGGCGCGCTTGGCCGCCGAGATTTCCTCCTCCGGCTCAACGGTCAGCGTCCCTTCGCTACCATCCAGTAACAGCGGGCAAAGGTCGGGCAGGTCCAGGATTCCCGGCCCGATCCCGACAACGGCGGGTAACCCCAGCTGGCGGGCGAGGATGGCCACATGCGCGGTGGGCCCTCCCTCAACCGTGCAAAATCCCAAGACCATCGACTTGTCCAGCGAGACAGTGTCGGAGGGGGTCAGGTCCCTGGCCAGGAGAATCGAAGGCCGGTCCAGCCCCTGGGTGGGTGAGCGCGGCACGTTGAGCAGGATGCGAACGATCCGCATGCCGACGTCGCGAACATCCGCGGCTCGCGCCCGGAGGTATTCGTCTTCCATCCCTTCGAGCAGCTGGGCATACCTTTCGGTCTCCTCTGCCACCGCGCCCTCGGCCTTGAGTCCTTCGGCGTGGATCTTGTTCTCGATCCCCGCCAGGTAGTCGGGGTCCTCCAGCATCATGGCGTGGGCCTCGAAGATCGAGGCCGTTTGGCGGTCAGTTTCCTTTTGGGCTTTTTCGAGGACCGCAGTCAGCTCCTGCCGGGCCTCCTTTAAGGCGGCTTCCAGCCCTTTCATTTCGGCGGAAGGGTCATGGGCCTGTTCCCGCCGGACGTGCACTTCGGACACCTTGAATTGAAAGGCCGGCCCGATGGCGATTCCGGCGGAGGCGGGAGTGCCGCGCATCACCTTCATGAGCTCTCTCCGAAGTTGGATTCGACCAGCTGGCGCAGGTCGGACAACGCCTGCTCCGCATCCTCTCCCTCCGCCTGCACGGTCACGACGGCCCCTTGGGTCGCTCCCAGGGTCAGAACGCCCAAAATGCTCTTTGCATTGGCCTGGCGGTCCCCGTGGATGACCTTGATGAGGGAATGGAACTTGTTGGCCGTCTGCACAAACAGCGCCGCGGGGCGGGCGTGCAAGCCGGCTTTGTGTATGACGGTGAGGACGATTTCCGGCATCCAAGACTCCTTGGTCCGGCCGGTGAAAGGCCGTGGTGTGGGGTGCCTCTCATGATATTACGTTTCCGGCGGGGCCCTGCCGCCGCGGAAGAAGGGGTCGGCCTGGAGAATCGTGCTCAGAGAGGTCCGGGGTCCGGCTTCATACAGCGGCGCCTTGTGGAAATCCTCCTGAGGGCCCCGCCTCTTCTGGCATCCTATGGCGTCCCCCTTCCAGCGATTTCCCAGCCGCCGTCCCATCGGTGCCCGGCTGGCGTTTCCAAAGACCACATTCCATATTGAGATCAGAAGGGTTGCTGGCAACCCTCACTGGACCACTATGGGAAAGCTCTGCGCCACGCCATTGGCCATGATCGTGACGGTGCCTGTGCCCGGCCGGGTGCTTATGCCTATCCTCCAGGTCCAGGTGCAGACCCCGTTTGCATCGGCGGTTTCGGGGACCAATCCCTCGGCCGTGCTCCGGTTCCCGGACGGCGTTGTGTACTGGATGGAACAAGCCGCCCCTGCCGCTGTCTGGATTGCCGCCGAGGCGCTCGCGCCCCGCAGTACGGGCGAGCTCAGGAGGTCAAGCCTGAATCCGGTTCCTGAGGCCGTGGGCTCAGCCAGGGTTGGCTCAGCGGGCTGAGTACTTGAGGAGGCGGGAGCAAATTGGGGCAGGGGGTTGATGGCGCCGGGCAATGTCTCGTACACGGCCAGCCAGTTCGCTGCGATTTCCTCCTGGGCTTGGACCAGCGTGATCGCGCCGTCGCAGACCTGGTCGTGCAGGAAGTCCTCGACCTGGTCCTTCTCGTGGAAACCCGGTTTGGGTTCGGCGGCCTCGGGCCAAAGGTTGGAAGGGTCGTTGGAACCGCCGATTTCCAGGGGCACGAGATGGTCGACTTCATACTCGCCGGAGGCGTGCATGAAGATGCCGCATTCGGCGTAGACCTCCTCTTTCTCAATTTCCGTAACATCGCGGACGCTTGAGCTATATCCGGACGTGCACACCTGTTCCCTGGTGGCACCCGGAAAGACGTCGCCGGGGGTGCAGGCCGGATCCGGCAACGCGCCCAAGACCACACACCCGGAAGTCTTCGTCTGATCCCCCCAACCTGGGCTGGGAGTTGAAGAAAGGACCAATGCAAACGGTGTCTCGCTGGGCAGTGGATTGGTGGCAGGCTGCGCTGTGACCGTGGACGGAAGGGATGGAAAGGCAGTTGACACAGCCGTCTCGGCTGCGGGCGATATCGTCGAAGGATTGGCTGTCGCCACCGTCGGGGCGCAAGCGGTCAGCGCGGCCAACGGCAAGAGGGTCAACCGCAGGAACCGTTTCAACATTGATACTCCGATGGTCCCGGGCCCGCTGCTCCGGGCATGGGTACACCTGAATTCAGCCCGTGAGAATCGCGAAGCCTGCCCCGGGCGCGCAAACCGAGCGCGGGGGGCCTGATCCGTGCGGGTAGCCGGCCTGATGGTGGAATTGCCTTTTCCCCCTCTGGATTGCGGAGCCGGTCCGCTGGCGGACCTGCGGAGTGAGACCGGCCATTCTCGCCCCGACGCGCGGACTTGGGGGGATGCGTTGCCTGCGCCGCGAAATGAATCCCCGCTCTGCAAAGAACGGCCCGACGGGGTGTATACGTTCCCAAAGAGGAAGCATCTTGGGAAAGCGTGACCATGGGGATTCGAAAAAGCCCGCTGCAGCAGGAGGGCCGGCAAGCCGGCTCCCCGTGCAAGGAAAAGGCGCTTGCCCCGAGGGGGGCGCCCCGCGATCATTCTGCAACCTCGGTTCTGTTTCAAAGCACCGGACCGATGGATGCTCAGGACGCCTCTAGCGCAGGATCTCGCGGGCGATCACCAGTCGCTGGATCTGGTTCGTTCCTTCGAAGATCTGCTGGAGTTTGGCATCCCGCATGTACTTTTCCACCGGGTAGTCCTTCATATAACCGTATCCGCCCAGAATCTGAACGGCATCGACGGTCACCTGCATCGCGATGTCCCCCGCAAAGCATTTTGCCGATGCCGATTCCCTGGTATTCCGCTGCCCATGATCGTGCAGCCAGGCGGCGTGCCAGCATAGCAGACGAGCCGCATCGACCTTCATTGACATGTCTGCCAGCATGAATTGGATGGCTTCTTGAGCGGCAATCGCATCGCCGAACTGTTTCCGCTCCTTGGAATAGGCAGCCGCCGCCTCAAAAGCGGCGCGGGCGATGCCCACCGCCGCCGCTCCCACGCCTGCCCGGGATTCATCCAGCGTCATCATGGAGATTTTGAAACCGTCTCGCCCTTGGCCCAGTCGATAGCGGGCCGGGACGCGGACATTGTCAAAGGTGACTTCCCGCGTGTCGGTTGCTCGCTGGCCCATCTTGTCCTCTTTCTTGCCGCGGACGATCCCGGGAGTATCCGCGGGGACCATGAAGGCCGAGATCGCGCGGTGCCCCTGCTGAGGATCCTCCGTGGCAAATACGGAGTAGAGGCCGGCCACGCCCCCGTTGGTGATGAAATGCTTGGTGCCCTTGATGAGGTAGTCATCCCCCTCGCGGCGCGCCGTAGTACGCATCGAGGCCACGTCCGACCCGGCTTCCGGTTCGGTGAGGCAGAAGGCAGCCAAGTTCGGTCCCGAGCAATGCTTTGTCAGCAGCTCCTCTTTCAGCGCTTCGCTCCCTGCGATGAGAAACGGCGTCAGCCCGAGAATGTTCCCGCCCAGGCAGGCAGCCACTCCGCCGCAGGCCGCCCCCAGCTCCTCGGCGAACAAGCACCCTTCGAGCGACCCCAGGCCTGCCCCGCCGTATTTCTCGGGGACGGCATAATGAAGCAGGCCGAGCTTGTAGTACTTCTCCACGATTTCGGGCGAGTGCCGCTGTTCCTCATCCAGTTGGCGTGCGACCGGCGCAATCTCCTTCTGGGCGAACTCGTGCACCAGCTTGCAGAGCGATTTCTGTTCCTCGGTCAAGGTGAAATCGATCATGCAATCCTCCTTCTCAGCATCGTGAAAGCATGAGCATCATTGGAGACTGACGCTCCGCTGCGGATCGATCTCTGGCCCCTGTCAAGCCCGGACGCGGACTTCCAGTTGTGTCTTTGGTCGTTTTCCTTCCATGACCAAGCCAAGACAGAGGGAGCCTTCAGGCGCCGCGGGGGGCTTGGTTCGCGCACGGCGCTGATTCATGCCTGAGGATTCTGGCCCTCTTTCTTGGGGTACTCGTAGAAGCCCTTGCCAACTTTCCGGCCCCACTCTCCGCGCGCGTACTTCTCAACGACGGTGGGGGAGGGGCGGTCCGCGGGCTCGCCCGTCTCCCGGAATCGTTCCATTCCGATGTCGTACGCCAGATCGATCCCGGTGAGATCCATCAGCCGGAAGGGTCCCAGGGGATGGCCCAATCCATTCTCCACCGCCAGGTCAATATCCTCGTAGGATGCAATGCCCATCTCGAACAGGCTGAACGCTTCTTTGTTGATGGCTGTGATGATCCGGTTGACAAGGAACCCGTAGATTTCTCTCCTGAGCAGAACGGGGATTTTCCCCATTCTCCTGGCAACGTCCATGACCGTCGCTGCTGTCGTTTCGGATACGTGCTCTCCTTGAACGATTTCGACCAGCTTCATGACCAGGGCGGGGTTGAAGAAATGCATGTTGACCACCTGCCCAGGGCGGGGTTGAAGAAATGCATGTTGACCACCTGCCCAGGGCGGTTTGTGGCTCCCGCGATTTGGGAGCTGACAATGAACGAACTGTTCGTTGCCAGGATCGCGTGAGGAGGGCTGAACCGGTCCAGCTGGGCGAAGACCTCGCGCTTCAGTTCCAGTTTCTCGAAAACGGCTTCGATTACAAGATCCGCGCCGGCAGCTGCATTTTCCAAGGCTGGCACAAATGCCAGGTTCCCACGCGCTTGCCCTGCCTGGGCCTCGGTCAGTCGGCCTTTCGTGACGCGCCCCGCCAGATACGTCTCTGCGAACTGATCGGCCTGCTGAAGCGCTTCTTGCCTGGTGTCCGTGCATTTCACTTTGAATCCGGCGATCGCGGCGCACAGGGCAATCTGGTGCCCCATGTTGCCGGCCCCAACCACGCAAATGGATTCAACGTTTGCCATGACGCTTCCCTCCTTGCTCTCTTGTCCTTCGGGTGCGGGTATGATCCAGCCTTCGGACGATGCCCAGCCTTCGTCCACGGTGGGGCCGCTGACCTTGAATCAATTGGGCCTTTTCTTGGCTGCGCAGACCCGGGCCCTATTCTACGGATGATAGTGGTCTTGAGCAATCCGGCTGGACCATATCCTGCCAGGCCCTTTGGCTCCAATCCTCGGGCCCGACCATGGCGGCAACACGCTAGGCACCGTGGCATCACATTCTTCCGCCTCAATTGGGCTTGGCCGCAAGCGATCCCCCATGCTGGAGAGCCGATCCTTCAAGTGCCTTGGGCTCCCTGAGAGGTGGCCCATTTCTCCCGGATCACCGCCTTTTTCGTGGGAGCGGACCGTCAGTGCAACGAAGCGAGGGCCGAGGGTGGAGATCCTCAGCCTCGGCCGCGTGAGAGCGGCATTCATTGCCTCTCGATTCCTGGCTGCAGGAAAAGGAAACCGGTGTTGGGGATCTGAGGCATGGGGATGGAGTTCGCGCAGAGAAGTGGTTCAGATGACACAAGGGGACATAGGGAAGCCCTCCGGGAGAAGGGGCATTAGCCGAGAGGGGTTCCCCCTGACCTTTGCCAGCAAAGAGCCTCAGTCCGTTGCCAGCCCCGGGAACTGGTCTGCCCTCCTGTTGCATTTTGGGAGCGCTTGGTCGCTTTGATCGGCCGGGTGCTCACGTCCTGGACATCGCTGAACCCGGCCTTCTGCAGCATTTCTTTGTACTCGTGGAAGTCATACGTTGCCCCTCCCTCGGAAACCCGCGATGAACCTCGGGCCCGGGGTCGTGGGGTCGGGATACTCGCGCCGGATGGCGTTGATCAGCAGGCTTCCCCTCTGTGCGAGAGCGTCATACCCCTTGCGGAACAGCCGGGTATTCTGGCCCGGGCTGAAGAAGTGCGTGATGTCGCCGATGTAGGTGGGTTTGTCGGGAAGCAGATAGCTCTGCGCCTCAGGAACGAGGCGGTACTGATCGCCGTCCCTTGCCAGCAGCTTCTTGGCGATTAGATCATCCAGCATTCACGTTCCAAGGGGATCCCATTGATGGGAAGAGGCGATTCTGTCGGCGGTCGTCTCTCCGGCCGCCACCTTGGCCCAAACCTGAAGCCCCAGGGCGACGCGGAGGATCGCGACCTCGACGAGATGCACGTCGATCCGGTCCAGGATATCGGGAGCGGGCAGGGCAGGGGATTGGTTCTTCTGCCGGTCCATCTTGGGCCTCCTCGGTCTTTGGGGGCGCTCCTGGCTCCATGCCCGGGCCACCCCCGTATCGAAGTCCCGGGAATGGGTCCTTTGCGGGACGCATCGCGAGGAGGTGTCCGAGGCCGCGGGCCAGGCCGCTTGGGGGGTAAGGACAATTGAACTCATTCTCCGGCAACTTGTCAGGAAAGACAAACCCCCTTTTCTTGGCAGCCCGTTGAGCAAGGTTCGCCGGATTGTCCCGGCCGAATAGCGGACTTGAGACAGTTGCCCGGAGATCCATAAAGCCAGAGCATCAAGAGGCTTGGGAACGAGGCGGGTGCCGGGCGGAAACTAGTCGAGCCGGAGAGTGGCCTCCTTCTTGATGAATGGACCGAAAACGCGGCTGGCCAGGTCGAACGCTTGAGTTGGGTCCAGCGGCTGGACGGGATGAACCATCAAATGCATGGGGAGTGGCGGCACATGGTCCCCCACGTACTGGCGGTAGTGGATCCCGCGCAGGACCCGCGCCCCGAGCCGTCGGTAGAAGTCTATCCGCCTCTCTGCCAACCCGCGGGCCTCCGAGGTAGCTGCCAGATCGGGGATCTCAACTTCAAGAAAAAGGGCCCGGCAGGAAGGATCGAGACTTTCCACGATCTCCCGATAGAACCAAGAGCCATAACCCTGGGCTCGCTCTCCGTCGACGATGGCCAGGTACCACAGGAGGGCCGCGGTGTGCTGCTGAAAGTCTTGGTGAGCTGCCATGCCGGTGAGATGACCGGCTGAGTCCACGGCCGCCAGGAGATGGACGCCTCTTTGGGCTGCTCGCGGACCTTCGTTTAGGACGGCCAGAAAGGTCGAAACCAGGGCCTTTTCGGAGGGCGGAAAGGAGAGCTCATATAAATCGAGCCACGGGAAAAGCAGGCTGTCGTCGATCCTCGTGATTTCGTGGATCTCGAGGTTTTCTACGGGCACGTCGCTCCTCTTGCCGTTCGCCGCAGAACGAGATGGGCCGTGACGTGAAGCCCGGGGCCGGAGCTCCGATGGGCAGCGGGCAGGCTCGGCGCCAAGTCCTGCCTGTGGGGCGGGGGAGAGGTCTCCGGGCAATCGATTCCGCGGGGCACATACCGTTCTCGGAATCAGGATTGGTTCTTGCCAAACCGGTCGTAGCAGCCCTGCGTCAAGTCCGCCTTCTGACTGATCAGGATGTTCTTCTGAATCTTGTCGCTGGCGCTCTTCGGAAACTCCCTCACGTATTCGATGTAGCGCGGCACTTTGAACTTGGCGATCCTCTCCAGGCAGAAGGAGACAATCTCCTCCGGCGGGATCTTTTGCGGGGTCTCTCCCGCTGGCGGGAGGATGTAGGCCTTCACCTCCTCGCCTCGCACCTCGTCCGGCACCGGCACCACGGCGGCTTCCGCGATCTTAGGGTGGCTCATCAGCACCTGCTCGACCTCGATGGCGGAGATATTGTCGCCCATCCGCCGAATCATGTCTTTCTTGCGGCTGACGAAATAGTAGTTGCCTTTCTCATCCTGGCGGAACAGGTCGCCCGTTCGGAAGTACTCGCCCAGGAACGACTTGGCGTTTTCCTGCGGCTTCTTGTAATACCCCTGGAAGATCCCCTGCCCCTTGACCAGCAGTTCTCCCATCTGTCCCCGGAGGACATCCTTGCCGGTGTTGTCGACGATCCGGAGCTCGCGGAAAGCCGGGGGCTTGCCAACGGACCCGGACCCCACCATGTGCGTGTCCTCCAAGGGCACCTGGGTGCCGACTCCGATTTCGGTCATCCCGTACACCTCGCGCGCGGTCAGGTGGAAGCGGTCCTCGAACTCCTTGTGCAGCGCCGGCGGGAAGGCGCTGAGCAGCGCGAACTTCAGATGCAGGTTCTTCGTGTCGATCGCATCGGCCAGGTGGAGCATCTCGGGAAACGCCCACGAGGCTGTAATGGGGTACTGCTGGATGCAGCGCGCCAGATTCTCCGGGGAGATCTTGTCGACCAGCACGATGCCGCAACCCGAGTAGAGGCCCATCAGCAGCTCCCATTGCGGGTCCATGTAGTAGAACGGGCTTAAGGTGAGGAATACATCCTCCGGCGTCATCGTCTGCGCAGCATACTTACCCAACACAAGCCAGTACTCATGTGTCGTGATCGCCGCCTTGGGGAAGCCTGTGGTCCCGGAGGTGTACTGCAGGTTCATCAGATCCTCCAGGGCCGGGGGCCGCAGGCTCAGCTGGGCAGGCATTTTTGCGGCGGATAGCCGCAGGTCAATCTCGCCCGCCCCTTCTCCCGCCCCGATCCGGAACACCTTTTGGATCTTGTGGTTCTCGGGTGGAACCTTGCGGAAGATCGGAAGGTAGTCGCTGTGGATCACCAGAGCCGTGGAATCTGAGTCGCCGAGGATATATCCCAGGTCCCGGACCTGATATCGGTTGTTGACCGGCACCATCACGGCCCCGAGCTTGGCCAGGGCCAGCCAGGTGAGCGGAAACTCCGAGCAGTTCGGGAGCATCACGCTCACGTGGGTGCCGCGTTCGACCCCCGCCTGCTTGAGGGCGTTGGCAAACTGGTTGACCTGTGCGTTCAGGTCTGCGAAGCTGTAGGTCACTCCCTCCTGGTCGACGGTGAGGAACTTCCGGGCGCCAAACCGGGCGGCGGCGGCTTCCACCACGGTGCCGATATTCGCTTCCAGATCCATCCTTGCCATGTCTCCATCCCTCCACGTCCGGCTGGGGCCGGGCCGGCTCGCCAGGATTCAGGGTTGCGGCTATCCCAGGTTGAAAAGCCGCAGGGCGTTCTGATACAGCCATTTCTCCTTCACGGACTCCTTCAGCGGCAGGGCCCTCATTTCCTCGACAATCTGGCGGATCGGAAGGCCCAAATCGCCCGCGCCCGAGGCGAAGACGATCTGGTCTTGAAGCAGGGTGTTGCCAAACTGCATCAGCATCTCCCACCCGGAGCCGGGCGTGGCGAGATGTTTTGGGCGGTTCGAGCTGGTATCGATGTACACGTTCCGGTGCCGGCGCGCCACCCCGACCAGGTCTGGGACCCAGGGCCAGCCGCCGCAATCCGCCACGATCCTGAGGTCCGGGAACGCCATGGCCACCGCATCCACATGCTTCGGGTGGGCGATGTCCATCGGCAGCTCCGTGTTGTAGTTCATCGCCGTGTAGATGAATACCGGGATCCCAAGCTCCGCGGCCTTGGCATACAGGGGAAAGAAGAGCGGATCGTCCGCCCTGATCTTCCAGTCAAATGGCGAAGCGTAGAACGCGACCATCCCGAGCGCTCGAATCGCCCGCTCGAGTTCCCGTACGGCCTTCATCCCGTCGAAGGGGTTGAGGAGCGCCCTCCCCTTGAATCGCCGGGGCCAGCGGCGCACGAATGCCGCCGTCTTGTCGAGATCGTCCGTGTCCACCAGGCCCCATTCGATCTCCGCTTCATCCAGCTCGTGAACGAACGCCTCGGGAGAGACGGTGAGCATCTGCGCCACGGAATCGAGGAACGAGAGGAACTCCGCCTCGCTGAGCGCCTGTCGCTTGGCGTCGATCTCTTCCAGCGTGGTCCCCAGCGCTGCGGCCCAGCGCGGCCCGAAGATGCGCCGGTAATTGGCGACCCCCCGGGCTTCTTTCTCGAGGAAGATCCTTCGGATCTTTTTCGCAATGTCCTCTGTGGAGGCCGGTGGCTCGAGCCTCAGGTCAATCACCTTTCCCACAATGGCCTCCTCTTCATAGCGGACCAACCCCGAATCCGATGTACAGCCCAAGGAAAGCTCCCATCACGAGAATCCAGAACAGCGAGAAGATCCAGTCGGCCCGGGTCATTTTCAGCTGGTGGTGAAGGGTGAACCGGCTCGTCCCGTAGGCCCGGGATTCAACGGCCCGCGTGGTGTAGTCCGAGAGGCGCACGGTCTCCGTCAGGACCGGAATGGTGACCGGCAGAAACTGGCGGGCCATGTTCACCGGGTTGCCGAAGGTCAGCTCCCAGCCGCGCAGTCTCTGGGCGGCGATCACGGTCGAGAGTTTCTTGAAAATGTATGGAAAGAAGCGGTAGGCCACCATCACAATAAAGACCAGCTTTGCAGGCAGGTGGGCCTTGCTGAGCAGATATACCAGGTCATTCGGCCGCGTGCTGTACATGAACACCGCGATCATCAGCACCATGGTGATGCTCCGCAGCGTCTGTCCGGCCGTGTACATCAGCCCCCCGATGGTGACCGCCATCGGCCCCAGAAAGAAATGCTCTCCGGCAATTTGCCACAGACTCACGCCCACCAGCCCCGGGTAGCGGGTAAAGACCCCTGGTCGCGCCAGCCAAAGGCTGGTAATGAAGTAGCCGATCAGTCCCAGTAGCACGACATAACCAAACGGCTTGGACCAGCTTCGCCAGGGCAGCTTCCCCAGGAGGAAAAACGGCAGGTTGATCAGGAACAGGACGAGCAGCGGCAGCGGATCAAAGTAGATCGAGAGGATGATGCCCATGGCGATGACCCACACCGCCTTGGAGGCCGGGTGCAGGCGGTGGAGCAGCGTGCTGCGTTGGGTGTAAACGAAAAGGGCCATGGCGATTACATCGCTCTTGCAATCAGGTCCGCCAGGTCCGCTGGGGTGCGCAGCGGGGGCAAGTGGCTCCACCCCAGCAGGGCGGCCAGACGGTAAATGTCGGGGGGCGAGAGCGAGGCCTCCTCGAGGATCGGCAGCTCTGAGAACACCTTGGTGGGCGGGCCCTCGATCAGGACGTTTCCGGCATGCATGACCACGACCCGCCGGGCGAACTGCGCCACCAGGTCCATCTCGTGGGTAATGAAAATCACCGTGGTCCCGGAATCGACCAGTTCCTCCAGCACTCGCATGATTTCCAGCGACTCGAGCCGGTCCAGCCCCGTGGTCGGCTCATCTACCACTAAGACCGCGGGCTGCATGGCCACAAGCGAAGCGATGGCAATCTTGGTTCTGAGGCCGCGCCGCAGGCTCTTGGGCGGCGCCTCGACATCGTCTTGGAGCCCGAAGCGCGCCAGCACCGACTCCAGGCGGCGCTTGCGCTCCTCCTCCCCGATCCCCAGGTTCTTCAAGCCGTACTCGATCTCTTCCCGCACGGACTCCTGAAAGAGCTGGTCGTCGGGATTCTGGAAGACATAGTTCACATGCCGGATCAGCTCGCGCAGCGGTGTGTTCCGCACGTCAAGTCCGTCCACCAGCACCCGGCCCTCCCGGTTCGTCGGCTGCAGGATGCCGACCAGATGATGGGCCAGAGTGGACTTGCCCGATCCATTCTGCCCGACGATGGCGGTGAACTCCCCCCGCTCGAATTGCACATCGATGGATTTCAACGCGGCAAGCCCGTCCCCGTAAACGTGCTCGAGGCGTTGAACCTTGACAATCGTGTCTTCCTTTGGAGGGGTGGGAGGAACTCGGATCTCCGGCGAGGCGCCGTTTGGGTGAAGTTTCCAGCGCAGCGCCTCAGCGGCCTCTTGAAAAGTAAGCGGCAGCGCCTGCTCCCAGAGGCCCCGCTGGCGCAGTTCCCAGAAGACCTCCATCGTCGGCGGCAGCTTGACGCCCACCTGCAGCAGGGTCCCCACATCGCCGAAGACCTGCTCCGGCGTGCCGTTCTTGATCACGCGCCCCTCATCAAAAAGCAGCACCCTGTCCGCGAGGTCGATCACCAGCTCGGGATTCTGTTCGACTACAAGGATCGTGGACCGGGTTTCTGCGGCCAGCGACTTGAGGATGGAAATGATTCGGGCACGCCCGAGGGGATCAAGCATCGAGGTGGGTTCATCCAGGGCCAGGATCTCCGGCCGCATCGCCAGCGTTCCGGCCATCGCCAGGCTCTGCATTTCTCCCCCGGAGAGCGTGAAAGGGTTGCGGTCCTCAAAGCCGAGCAGCCGCGTGTACTGGAGCGCCTGACGGACGCTCGCGCGAATTTCTTCCGGCCTCAGGCCCAAATTGGATGGGCCAAAGGCCACGTCGTCCTCGACGGTCAGGGAGACGATTTGGGTGTCCGGATCCTCGAACACCATGCCCACTTCGCGCGAGAGTTCCGCGACACTCGCCGCCTTGGTGCTTCGCCCCTTGATGAGGACCTCGCCAGTCAGGTTACCGGGGATCTGGTGCGGGATCAGCCCGTTGAGCAATTGCAGGAAGGTGGACTTGCCTGCGCCGGTGGGTCCGGTGATGACAACAAACTCGCCGGCGGAGATGTCCAAGGAGACATCCTGCAGGGCCGGCCGGTCAGACTGCCAGTAGGTGAAAGAAACGTTACGAAGTTTGACGGTCAAGGGTCGCTGCCGCCTTTAGGTCTTGCCCGCCTGCGGTCTTGCCGCCTTTCCCCAGCGGGTCCGGTTCATGGCCTCCAAGGCGCCGACAGCGATCAGGGTGATGACAGCCAGGACGATCAACCCGCCGATCAGATATTGAAAAGCGTAGGGGAGGACAACCGCGGCCCCCAGGTAGCCGACAGACTCGCCCACGATCAGCACGTACCAGACCACGAACAGGCCCAGCAACATGAGGCCGTAGCCCCGGCTCCGCTTTGCGGCCGACTGGACATCGCGTATCCACTGGAAGTAGACGATGCTGGACAACGCCACCACGACCGCATCCGAACTCATCCAAAGCGGCATGGTCAGCAGCGGGTCCGAATAGCCCCCGACGATCAGCGTGCTCAGGATGTAGCCGACCCACCCGCCGAGCAACCCTTCCGGAAGCCCGAAGTACATGGCTGCGAAAACCGGAGGCACGGTGCGGATCGACCAGCCGAGCACGGGGATCTTAACGAAGGCGAAGACGATGGTCGCTGCGGCGATCAGCGCGATCCGCACAATGCGCTGGTTGGAGAAGACTTCGACCTTCTGTCCCTCCTGATACCAGGGCAGAAGCCAAGTTTTGTTTTCCGTGAAGTAAGCCCACATCATGATGATCAGCCCGGCGTACAAGAGGTTGAAGACGTAATCCAGCACAATGCGGCCGGGAGCCCGAGGCACGCCGGAGTTCAGAGGAGTGAAGAGGCCAATGATGTACAGGGCCAAGCCGAGGACGGCCAGGGCCGCCCCCGCCTGCATCAAGTGAGAGGTTCGAAACAGGGTCGCAAGTCGTTTGAACATTCCGTGGCCTCCTCTGGGTGTGGATTTCGGACTTGCTGGTCGGAATTGCTCATGAAAGGATACATCAGGCCCGGTCAGGAAGCAATTGCGAAGTAGAGCGGACTGACCAGTTCCCTGGAAGGCGAGAGAAATCAGGTGGGAACCATCCCTCCTGTCCTGTTTCAGGAGGGATGGCATTCAGTTTGAGGAATGGTTCGCCCAGGGGACACTTCGGGCTGGCTGGGATGCTCGAGCGGGCCCAGGTGGCAGGAGTCAGGCTGACCATTGATACTCAGCCCAACCGCGGGACGACGATCCGTCTCCTCATCCATGGATGCCTCGGATGAAAGTCATGATCTGCGAGGATCAGGCCAACGTCCGCGAAGGCCTGGAGCGGCTCCTCAAGCTGGAGCAGGACATGGAGATCGTGGGATTGGCGCAGGACGGAGCCGAGGCGGTCGAGTTGGTTCCCAAGACCTCACCGGATGTCATCTTAATGGACTTGAAGATGCCCGTCATGAACGGCGTGGTTACGACGCGGCGGATCGACGCGGAATATCCTGCGATGAGGGTCCTGGTCCTGACCCCCTTTGGCGACAGCGAAGGGGTCTTTGATGCTATTCGGGCTGGGGCGTCGGGGTATTTATTGAAGGACACCCCTCGGGAGAAGATGGTTGAAACCGTCCGGGGGACCATGATGGGGAAGTCCTATGTGGATCCGCCCGGGGCCGGAAAACTGCTGGATCAGGTGGCGAGCTAGCAAGAACAACCTGAGACCATGATTGCGGAGAAGCTGACCGTGAGCGAAGTGGATGTGCTGAGGCTCATTGCGCGTGGGTTTTCTAATTCAGATATTGCTGAACGGCTCCATCTCTCCGAGGACACGGTGCGGAGTCACGTCAGCTCGATCTTGTCGGAACTAGATGTCTCCGACCGTACCCCGGCAGTGATTATCGACATCCGGCATGGTCTGGAAGGGCAGGGACCTGCCCTTCCCCGGGAACCCAACGTACGGCACATCTCACAAGTTGCCCATTCAAGAGCCAGAAGGCAAGCCCGCGCCTACTTGGCACGTCCCTGGCGGTCATCCGTGATGAGGGGCTGAGCGTGCCTGTCGCGCTCTGCCCCTAGTGGTCAGGAGCCGCTGTATTCAGATACACAGCTCTGGGTAGCTATTGTTGGAGCAGATCGCGAGGCCGTCTCGTGAATTTCGAAGGCAAGCCATCCGTCCAGTTCCTGAAGATGTGACGGGGAACGGTGGCGCAGGAGGTCTGGGCCCTCGTTGGCAATCACTACCGACTCGAGAGGCGGCCCTTTGCCCATCCCTCCGTGTTCCCCTTTTGGTCGGATGACGTAGAATGGAAGGCGTTAGAGCAGATGGGGCTCATTTGCGGGCTTAAGGCGAGAGGGCTTGCGGCAAGGGGGCGCTCCCTTGTCACAAGGGGTAATTGGGGGGGGCGGGACGGGTGGGTGTGGCTCAGGTCACAGCAGGCGGGAATCTCCTTCTGCGCCTCGCGGGGAGGAGGCTGTCAAGCGAATGCGTCCACGGGTGCCGCTGGCCAGTCGCCAGGAGGGGATGACGGAATTGTCCCGCGCGAACGGGACCTCAGGCCTGGGCTCAGACGATAGACGAGAAGTCGTGTCGGGTAAGGACCGACATTGGCTCGGTGAATTGGTATCGCGGTCGATGCTTCATTCCTCGTGGAGGGTGCGGGAAGAGCCGCTCAATGGGAGTTTCAACAGCAGGCCGCGAGACCAGTTCTTCAACCGGATACACCTGAACCGGTTGCGGGAACCGACGTGCTGACCTAGGGGTAAAGGTTCGAACGCAATCGCGGGTCGTTGCAAAGGCAGATTGTAGACCGCTGTCCCTTTGCAAACCCGTGCCGCACTTCTGATGGGACCGGCGCTCGCCGCGCCAGCGACTTTCGGACAAACCTGGACAATTTTCCGGAAACCCGGGGTAGCTCAACAACCAAATGGCCATTTCCCAATTGCACAGTGAGATCCTCGAGCAACCCGTCGCTCTGCAGCGCCTGCTGGATGCGGAGACCACCCATGTCCACAAGCTGGCGGAGATCATACGGAAACGCTCTCCGCGCTATCTGATGCTGGCGGCGCGCGGCTCGTCGGATAACGCCGCTCGCTACGGTCAATATCTTTTTGGCGCTCACAACCATCTGGCTGTGGGCCTGGCCACGCCTTCGCTGTTCACTCTCTACCAATCCCCGCCCGATCTGAAAGAAGCTCTGGTGCTGGCCGTATCTCAATCGGGCCAGTCCCCGGATATCTGCGCCGTGGTCGAGAAGGGCCGCGAGCAGGGAGCGCTGACGGTTGCGGTGACCAATGATCCCTCCTCCCCGCTGGCCGCTTTGGCGGAGCACAACATCAACTTGAACGCCGGCCCAGAACGCAGTATCGCCGCCACAAAGACATACACCGCTTCCCTTCTGGCCTTGGCGATGCTCTCTGCCGCGCTTTCCGGAGAGGCCGGGGAACAGCGGGCGCTCCGGGGGCTGCCGGCCCTGGTCGAAGAAACTCTCGGCCAGGCAGAGGAGATCGTCTCGGCCGCAGCCGCCTACCGCCGGGCGAAGGGGTGCGTGGTGCTGGGGCGCGGGTACAACTACGCCACGGCCTTTGAGATTGCCCTGAAACTAAAAGAACTGACCTATCTCCTGGCCGAACCATACTCGACGGCCGACTTCATGCACGGCCCGGTGGCGCTGGTCCAGGATGGATTTCTGGTTGTGGCGGTTGTGGCCGATGGCCGGCCCGCGGAGGAATTGACCAATTTCCTTGGGGAGCTCAAGCGGCGCCGGGCACAGTTGGTCGTTGTCTCCCCCTTGGCCGCGGCCCTCTCGCTAGGCGACACCCGAGTCGCCCTGCCCGCGGGCATCCCCGAATGGCTCTCGCCCGTCGTGGCCGTGACTCCCGGGCAGCTGTTCGCCCTGGGCCTGTCCCAGGCCCGTGGCATTGACCCGGACCAGCCGCGCGGGCTGCACAAGGTCACCCTCACCAGCTGAAATGTCTGCCGTGCCCTGAAGCGCTGCCAATGGGGTATTCCCAGCCTCGATTGCTTCCGTCTCTCGGCAAGAACCGAGCAGATTCTCTGTGAGGTGAAGAATCCCTTTTCGTATGAGCACGTCGCCCTCATGGGCTTGATCAGCAATCTGGCCTCCCAAGCCTGAAACTCCAAGGGCTCATTGCCCGATCAAGATACCCGGTTCCTGCCCCAGACCGTCTTCCACCTCGCATCCAGTTTCTGCGCTGGACGGTGGTAGGAGAGGGAGTTAACGCCTCCGCATGAACGCGCCGCTGGGGATTCTGGGCCCAGTTTGTGGGGAAGAAGCGGGGTTTCCTGTCAGATGGATGCGGTTGGAACCTAGTCCTCAGAAGGGACCGGCAAGCATCAAGTAGTTGCCCAGGATTCTTGCCTTGTCAAGTCCTCTGGAGAAGCAGTCCGCGAGTCGAGCCCGCGTTTGGAGGATCCGCCGGATCCATCCGTCGGGCGCTTGTCGGTTTTCATGTTCGGGAACCTAGTAATGACCCTGCGCCGGGCTGGCGGTGTGAGGAATCGAGTCCCATCGGGACCGTTGCTGAGGTCCGGATGGCGCCAATCACGAGCTTTCCGGCCAAGCAGCAACTGGAATCTTGCAAGCATCGGTTCATACAGGTCTGCAGGGGATGGCCGGAATCCTTGGCAAGGCCAATGCAGGAGAGTGTCGAATTAGAGGCTGGTGGGTTTTCCTCAGCCCGCTTGCCGTCTTCTCCCTGCCGAGGACTGGGAAGGGGAGATCTTGATTGCGTTGAAACAACAGGACAGAGTCACACGTACGCCAAAGCGACCACCTCGAGGACATGCATGACCCTGGTCTTGCTCTTCGTTTCCCGAACGCCCTTCAGCAGCTGCACTATGCAGCCTGTGTTCGCGGTCGCCAAGACATCCGGCGCAAGGTCGCGGACATGCTGCATCTTGCGGCGCAGCAAGGTCTCCGCCTCCGCCACGTGAGTCAGGTTGTATGTTCCCGCACTGCCGCAGCACCACGTCGACTCCGGCAGTTCCAGAAGTTGCACCCCGGGCACGCATCCTAGCAGGAGCCTCGGCTGGTCCCGTATCCCTTGGGCATGGACAAGATGGCAGGGTTCGTCATAGGCCACCTTCATTTCAACCTGCTGGGGGACGCCGCGGAGCGGCAACACCGAGGCAAGCAGTTCGGTGGCGTCGCGGACCTTGGCGGCAAACTTGCCTGCTCGGTCCCGATAGCCGGGATCCGCTTCGAGCAGTTGGCCGTATTCCTTGAGCTGTGCGCTGCAACCTGCCGCGTCGGACACGATGTAGTCCACGCCGGCCGCCTCAAAGACCTCGATATTGCGCCGAGCCAGCTGGCGTGCAAGGTTCATCTCGCCAAGGTGCCCCGGGAGAGCCCCGCAACAGACCTGTTCCTGCGGGGCCACAACCTCAAAACCATTCAGTGAAAGCAGTCTGGCCGTGGTTACGGGAACGTTCGCCAGCAGGCTGTTTTCCAGACAACCGGTCAGTAAGCCCACCTTTCCTCGGATAGGGGGGACGGCGGCAATTCCACTAGCGAGCTGCTTCTGAGCTGAAGAGCGCGGAACCATAGGTAACAGACGTTCCCAGCCACCTATGGGACCCGGGAGAAGCCGGCACAAATTCAGCCTTTGCAGGCCCACGGCTTGGTATACGCGCAGCAGGGGGGCCAGGCGGTCGGTGAGATTCGGATTGCCCGCCGAGGAGCGAATCAGCCACGCCCTCAGACTGGCCACAAGGGGGGACCGCGTGGATTTGCTCGCCTCCTCGCCTTGCTCTCGGGCGCGCTCCAGCAGGCTTCCATAGGGAACACCCGCGGGACAAGCCGTTTGACAGGCGAGGCACCCCAAGCAGAGACTCATGGCGCTCACGAATCCCTCACCCAAGCCCAGACGCCCTTCGCTGACCGCTCTCATTAGGGCAAGACGCCCGCGCGGGGAGGCCTTTTCATCCCGGTAAATGGAAAAGGTCGGACAGGTGGGCAAGCACAGTCCACAGCGCATGCAGTGGAAAAGCTCGTCGTAGCTCGGCGCTTCGAGTCCGGGAATGTACCCCCGCATTACGGGCGAGTGGGCCAGGGAGGTCATTACAGCTCCAAGACCTTGCCCGGATTGAGGACATTCTTTGGGTCCAGCGCGCGCTTTATTGACTTCATGGTCTCGATCCCCACCGCGCCGACTTTGCGGGGCAAGACATGCCGCTTCTTCAGGCCCACGCCGTGTTCGCCAGTGATAGTGCCTCCCAGTTCAATCGCGGCCGAGAAGATCTCGTCAAACGCCGCCTCAACCCGGGCCAACTCCTCGGCGTCGCGGGCATCCGTCATCCCGGTCGGATGAAGATTGCCATCGCCAGCGTGACCGAACAGGGCGATCTCGACCCGATGACGTTCCGCGATCTCACGGACCCGCCGGATCATGGTGGGGATCTTGTCGCGCGGGACGGTCACGTCCTCCAGGATGGTGGTCGGTTTTCTCCTGGCCAGAGCTGAAAGGGTCGCCCGGCGGGCGGTCTTAAGGCTTTCCCCTTCCGCCTGGTCCCGGGCGATCTGGGTACGCTGGCCGCCGTATCTCCCGCAAATTCGCGAGATGCTTCTGATCTCCTCGTCGAGGCCGGCCTCGGGGCCGTCCACTTCAATGAGGAGCATGGCGGCGGCGTCTGTCGCCAGGCCCAGATGAGCAAACTCCTCGATGCTCTGCAGGCAGATTCTGTCCAGGAGCTCGAGCGTGACCGGAATGATCTTGGCCTGGATGATGTCTGCCACCACCTGAGCTGGCGAGTCGATCTCGCTGAAGTAGGCAATCATGGTTCGCTGGGACTCGGGAGGAGGCAGCAGGCGCAGGCCGATCTGGGTGATGATGCCGAGGGTTCCCTCGGACCCCACGAACAATGAGGTCAGGTTGTACCCGGCGACGTCCTTCTTGCATTCGCTCCCGGTGTTGAGAATATCCCCAGAGGCCAGGACGAGCTGCAGCCCCGTCACATAGTCGCCGGTGACCCCGTATTTGAGTCCGCGCAGGCCGCCCGCGTTGGTTGACACGTTGCCCCCCAGGGTTGAAATCGCCAGGCTCCCGGGATCCGGAGGATAGAAAAGTCCCACCGCCTCCGCCGCCGAGGCGAATTCTGCCGTGAGCACGCCCGGCTCCGCTCGGGCGGTGAGATTCCCCGCATTGAAGCCAAGGATCCGGTTGAGGCGGCTGGTCCCGATGACGACGGCTCCCTGCATTGGAGCTGACCCGCCGCTCAGGCTGGTCCCAGACCCTCTGGGCACCACGGGAATCCCACGGTCGCCGGCCAGGCGCACCAATGCAGAGACCTCGCTTGTGGAGCCCGGAAACACGACGGCCAGGGGAGGTTGGTCGCGAGAAGGGGCAGAGGCGTCATACCCGTAGACGACCAGGTCCTCGGGAGAGCAATGCACGTTCGGCGGGCCGACGACTGAGCGCAGCGCTTCGAAGATAGTCGAAGTGTTCTTCGTGTTCATGTGGGTACTCTTTCTCGAGGTCCTGGCATCCTCAGCGCAGGAGTTGCCCAGCTCCCGGTCGGCGGGACCGTCTCTGAAATGGACGCTTTTTGGGCAAATTGTGGCGGGTTGGCGCACCGCTCCCAGACTGAGGGGAGGATACCCCAAGGGGTGCGATCGGCGTGCCAGCGGAAACGCACGAGTGCCGCGTGCGCCCGGCCGCTATTTCTCCGCAGATTGCCTGAAGGTCAAGCGTCCCCAAGACTAGTTCCATACGAACTAGCAACCCATACTGCCGTCCTGTCAAGGCAAGCCCGTCGCCGCCACTCCGGAGTGGCGCGTCCTTGCACGGCAGAATACGACACAAAGAGTGGAGTTCAAGGGCCTGCTCTTGCCCCAGGGGATGAATGTCATTGACAGCCCAAACTACCAGTGCTAGATTGTACATAATTCTGAATATTGATTCAACCCCTGGTGGACTGGTGGCAAGGGAGTTCTCTTTCCCGCTTGTTTCGCGGCAAGGCATCGCGGCGGTCAAGCTCGCCGGAGTCCTGGCAACGCAGCAGCCTGGCGATCGCCTGCAGCCTGTTCGAGAGTACGCGCAGAAGTTCGGCGCCGGGGTCGGCACCATGCATGGGGCGCTTGCGTACCTGGAGCGGAGCGGAGCGGTCAAGCTTGACCGGCGGGGGCACCTTGGCACGTTCATCCGCGAAATCAACTATCCGCTGCTCTGGCGCCTTTCGGGTCAGAACTACATTCTGGGCGGCATGCCGCTGCCGTATTCGCGAAGGCTGGAGGGCCTTGCAACCGGCCTCCACGAGGCCTTCGAGCAGGCTGGTATGGCCCTGAACCTGGTCTACAGCCGCGGCGCCCTGAACCGGCTTCAGGCCCTCTCGATGGAGAAACTGGATTTTGTCGTCTTGTCACGATTTGCCTGCCGCAATGCCCGTCAGCGTGGCATGGCCATCGAAGAAGTACTCAGCCTGGGTGTGGGGGCGTACGTGGGCCAGCACATCATTCTCCTGGCCGATCACGACCGAGAGGGAATCGAGGCAGGGATGAGGGTCGGAATCGACACCGCCTCCATTGACCAGGTCCTGCTGGCCAAGGAAGCCTGCCTCGGTAAGGATGTGAAGTACGTCGAAATCAGCTACATGAACCTGATGGAGGCCATGGAAAAGGGACAGATCGATGCCACCATTTGGAACGGGGATGATTTCTACGCCTCGTATCGGCCCTTCAAGGCTCTGCCGCTGGTTCCGTCCAACGCGACGGACCATTCCCAGGAAGACACGGAAGCGGTGATCGTCGTAGGGCAGGGGAATCTTCTCGTTCTTCCCACCCTGCGTTCCATTATCAACAAGGAATTCGTGTGCGAGATCCAAAGACAGGTGATGGACAATGAGCGCATGCCCACCTACTGACCCGCCGGCGGCCTGGAGCTAGCGCTTGGCGCCCCCTTTCGATCTCGACCTGGTCCTTCGTAATGGAACCCTGTATGACGGGAGCGGGGCCGAGCCGAGAGACGGAGATGTGGGGGTAAGGGGGGACCGGATTGCGGCCATCGGGAAACTTGAGGGGCGCGGGCAGCTGGAGATCGATGCGGCAGGGCTGGCGGTGGCGCCTGGCTTTATCAATATGCTGAGCTGGGCCAACGAGTCGCTGATTGCGGACGGTCGATCCCAGAGCGACATCCGCCAGGGAGTAACCCTCGAAGTCCTGGGCGAAGGGATTTCGATGGGGCCGCTCAGCGAGGCGCTAAGACAGGAGAGGGCCAGGGAGCAGGGCGACATCCGGTACGACATTGGCTGGACTACGCTGGGCGAATACCTTGATGATCTGGCCGGGCGGGGGATTTCTCCCAATGTCGGTTCCTTCGTCGGCGCAACGACCATCCGCGTCCATGTCCTGGGGCATGCCGATCGTCCGCCGAATCTCGAGGAACTGGGCCGGATGCGGCGGCTGGTGAGCCAGGCGATGCAGGAGGGCGCGCTTGGGATTTCCTCCGCGTTGGGTTATGTCCCCGGCTGCTATGCCACGACAGAGGAGCTGGTCTCGCTGGCCCAGGTCGCAGCCGAATATGGCGGGCTGTACCTTTCGCATCTCCGTAGCGAAGGCCCACAGCTTCTGGAAGCGGTCGACGAGCTCATTGCGATCGCCGCTCGAGCCGCCATCGGGGCGGAAATCTACCACTTGAAGGCCTCGGGCAAGCAGAACTGGCCCAAGCTCGGTCCGGCCATCGAAAAGATCACGGCTGCACGAGAACAGGGGCTTCGGGTTTCCGCGAACATGTACCCCTACAGCGCCCTCTCGACCAGTTTCGAGGCGGCGATGCCTCCCTGGGTGCAGGAAGGCGGGATCGATGCCTGGGTCGAGCGACTCCGGGATCCGGACCTTCGGGCCCGTGTGAGGCGGGAAGTTTCCCATCCCGGCAATGGCTGGGACAACACTTACCTAGCAGCCGGATCCCCGGAGAACATCATCGCCGTGGGTTTCAAGAACCGGGAGTTGAAGCCGCTGAGTGGAAAGACGCTTGCGGAAATATCGGCGTTGCGCGGGACAACGCCCGAGGAAACGATGATGGATCTCGTGGTCGAAGATCACAGCGGTCTGGAGGTGGTTTTCAAAACCGTTTCGGAAGACAACCTGCGCCAGGAAATCAGGATGCCCTGGATCAGTTTTGGATCGGACAGCCCCTCCCTGGCTCCCGAAGGGGTTTTCCTGCAGTCGAGTATCCATCCCCGGGCCTACGGGACCTTCGCGCGCCTGCTCGGCAGATTCGTCCGCGAGGAGGGGCTGATCCCGCTCCGCGAAGCGGTCCAGCGGCTTTCTTCGCTCCCGGCCGGGAACCTTCACCTTGATCGCCGCGGCTTGCTCGCGCCGGGCTATTTCGCCGACATCGTGGTCTTCGATCCTGAAACGATCCAGGATCATGCAACCTTCGACGATCCGCACCGGTATTCGACCGGGGTTCACCACGTTGTGGTGAATGGGCAGCTGGTATTGCGGGACGGGGAACACACGGGCGCCCTCCCTGGGCGGGTAGTCCGAGGACCAGGGCGCAGGCGGAGCGAGGCGGTTGCCTGACAGGGGACCGCGCGAACGACCACAGGGAACGGCGGTCCGGATCATGGGGTCATGAACGCAGCGATTCTGGAGCAAGCCCGGGAGCTCGAGCCGCGGCTGGTTGAAATCCGCCAGACGATCCACCGCCATCCGGAGCTGGGTTTTGCTGAGCACCGGACAGCCGCTCTTGTGGCCGAGACGCTGAACTCGCTGGGCATCGAGGTGCGGGCCGGGGTGGGCAGGACCGGAGTCGTTGGACAAGTGGGCCGTGGGGTTCCCGTGGTTGTCCTGCGGGCGGACATGGATGCGCTGCCCATTCAGGAACAGAATTCCGTCGAGTACGCCTCCGAGGTCCCGGGGGTTATGCACGCCTGCGGCCACGACGTCCACACCGCGTGCCTTCTGGGCGCGGCGATGCTCCTGAAGGATTCGCATCCGGACGGCCGCGTGCGCTTTCTTTTCCAGCCCTCTGAGGAGGGGATGGACGAGGAGGGCAAGAGCGGAGCGACGCGCATGATCGAGGACCGTGCGCTCGATGATGCGGAAGCCGTATTCGCCACGCACGTGGACACCCAGTACGAGTCGGGGACGGTGGCGTGCTCGCCCGGCTACGTGATGGCATCGCTGGACAATTTCCGGATTGTCATTCTCGGGCGCGGGGCGCACGGCGCCCAGGCCCACCTGGGGATCGACGCGATCCTCCTGGCGTCGCAGGTGGTGAGCGCACTGCACACGATTGTCTCGCGTCGAATACCGGCCCTGGACAGCGCCGTGATCTCCGTCGGCACGATCCAGGGTGGAACCAAAGAGAACATTCTGGCCACGGAAGTGGAGCTGCGCGGCACGGTTCGGAGTTTCGATCCTCATGTGCGCGAGACTGTCTTCGAGGAGATCCGCCGGGCCTGCGGGATCGCCAGGGTCCTGGGAGGAGACTATCAGCTCACTCTGCAGGAGGGCTATCCAGCCCTCCGGAACGACCTAAATCTGGCGGTCTTTGCCCATGATGTCGCCGCCCAGTTGGTCGGCGAGGGGGCGACCCGGGAGCTCAAGCCGGAAATGGGGTCGGAGGATTTCAGTTTCTACACCCGGAAGGCCCCCGGATGCTACTTGGTGCTCGGCGCCCGGCCGCCCGGTCAGCCCATGAGGCCTCTCCATCAAGCGGGATTCGACGTTGACGAATCGATCTTGCCCCTGGGAGCAGCCCTGATGGCGGAGCTTGCCCGGCGCTATTTGGAAGAGCGGCCGCTGAAGAAAGGCTGAAGAGGTCAGGGGTCGCGGAGACGAATCATGGCGTTTGAGGAGCGCTTCGACCTGCTGGTCGAGAGCGGACAGGCCAACGAGCAATCCGTGGCGGCCACGAAGAAAGCCCTCCAAATGGTCGAGCGGCACTATGGAATTCGGGTCACGGAGGAATTGGGCGCCTCCCTGGTGAACCACATGGCCACCACACTCAAGCGGCTGATGGAGGGCAAAACGCTGACCGGGCTGCCGGATTCGGCCTGGGAAGAACTGAGCCATTTCCCCGAGGAGTGCGCGCTCGCGGCATCCATTGTTTCCGAGGTGGAAAGAGCTCTGAACTTGTCGGTGGATCATGACGAGATGGGCTTTATCGCGGTCCATCTCTGCAAGATCCGGATCGAATCGCAGCCTAAGGGTGGCGCGTAGGGATTTGGCGATGCCTTACCTCATGACGGTCCGCGGCCCGGTGAGCCCGATGGAGGTGGGAATTACAGCCTGCCATGAGCATCTCATCGCCGATTCGACATCGGATCGATCCGACCCGGACACCCGGCTGGACGAGCCGGAAACCGTCCTGGAGGACCTGCGGTCCTTCAAGCAAGCCGGCGGAGACGCCATCGTCGAAGTCACCACCATCGACATGGGCCGGAACGTGGAACGCCTGAAAGAGCTCTCCGAGGCCAGCGGCGTGCGAATCATCGCTTCGACCGGGTTCTACAAGGGGAACTACTCGCCTGGCGGCAAGGCCGGGGTTCGGTCCTGGGATTTCCTTCCCCAGCGGCTTCGGAAGGCCAGTGTCCCCGAGCTTTCCCAGGTATTCATCCGCGAAGTCCGCGAGGGCGTGGCCGGAACCGGCATTTGGCCTGGGGTGATTGGCGAGATCGGGACCAGTTACAACGAGATTCTGGAAGAGGAAGAAAGAGTCTTTCGGGCGGCGGCCCGAGCCAACCACGAGACGGGGGTGCCGATCTCGACTCACGCGACGCTGGGAACGATGGGACGGCAGCAGATCCAGATCCTCAAGGAAGAGGGAGCCGACCTGAGCCACGTCGTTCTCAGCCACATGGATCTGATCTCTGACACGGGATATCACCTCGAGCTCGCCCGGCAAGGCGCCTACCTGGGATTTGATACCGCCGGGAAGGAGCGCTACCAGGCGGACGCCACACGGGTTGAGCTGATCCGCCGGCTGGTCCAGGAAGGGTTTGAGGACCAGATCGTGATCAGCTGCGACATCGGCCGGCGCTCTCAGATGACCCGCCATGGGGGACGCGGGTACGGCTTCCTCCTCGATCGGTACGTGCCCCGGCTGAAGGCGGCGGGCATCGGTGATGTTGCGATCCGGAAATTCTTGATCGATAACCCCCGTCGGCTCTTTGCCTTTTCGGCCCCGCGGCCCGGCGAGGATCGCGGAGGGGAAGAGAAACCACTGCGGCCAGGTGCAACCCAATGATCCGAATTGACGTCAGCGGCCTTGCGTGCAAGGAGATCGAGGAAAAGATCAAGGAAGTGGGGGGAGACCAGGTGGAGGTGCGTATTGTCGCCGACATCGTCGGGGCCAGGGAGGTGGCTCAGGGCAGGGCGGACTATTTCTTTGGAGCTTGCGCCACCGGCGGGGGAGGGGCGCTCTCGATGGCGATTGCCATCCTAGGATACGGCCGCTGCTACGCGGTGAGCACCCCAGGAAAGCTGCCCAAGGAGGCGGACGTCCAGGAGGCATTGCGCAGAGGGAAGAAGGCGTTCGGGTTCACGTGCGATCATGTGGATACCGCCGTGGCCCTCATCATGAAGGCCATTCTCGCGCAGGATCTACAGGCGAGCTGAGGGGAGGCGTCCGATTGCAGGCACAAAGGCACGCGAGAGTGATTGTGGCGTCAGGAAAGTGAAGGGACCCTGTTGATTTGGACAAGGATCCTCCTGGTGGCGTTTGCGGGCGGGCTGGGGGCGGGGCTGGCCAATGCAGGAATTGTCTTCTTTCACGACGCCATCCGCTCAACCATGCCCGAGTTCGCGCAAGGGCGGATGCCGCACCGCGAATACGCCTCGCTGGCCCTGGGATCAAGTCTCGGACTGCTCATCGGTTTTGGCATTCCCTTCTCCCTGGTGTCTTCGGCGATCCTGGCTCATGGTCTCTGGCTGGGAACCGACGCGCTGGGCACCTGGTTCCCCGGACCGCTCGGTCGGCTCCACGGATTCTCCTGGAAAAGGTACTTGGGCCTGGCGGGCTCAATCCTTTGCGGGGCGCTCTACGGGGGGCTATTGGTTGCGGCTCTTTTCGTTGTGAGCGAGATTGTGGCCCGCCTGCCGGTGAACTTCTTCGAGCATATGGGGAGCTTAGGCCAGCTCGCCGTCTTCACTCTCGCGGGGATCCCGGCGCTGACCATTGCCTATCAGTACGGCGTCCGGCACGGAGTAATTGCTTTTGTGATCACCCTGGCGGCCCGACAGGTCGCCAGTGCGCTCGGCCGGGGAAGCCCGGATACCTGGGGGTTCCTCGTCGGGATGCTGGTGCTGGCCTTCTACGTCATCCGGGAAGCGCGGGTGGAAGCGCCGCCCGCCGAAACCTTTGCGATTTCCGAAGACCCGGTCCGGAGGATCCGCCGCAATCTCCCCTGGATCGCCGTAGTGGGCGCGACGTACGGGCTGGTTTCAAACCTGGGGGTGATCATGGAGGGTCCCCAGGCGCTGCTGGCTTTGGCCTCCGGGGACCGAATGGCCGCCGCGAGCTACACCCTCGCCCGCGCGCTTTCGCTCATGCCGATGCGCGCCATGTCCATGCTGGCCACGGGGGCATTCACCATGGAAAACCTCGGCCTTGCGCCGACGGCCGGGCTGCTTTCCCCGACCCCGCTGGTCGCGGCGATCGCCGGAGCGGTGGTCATGACCCTGGAAACGCTCAGCCTGGTGGGGGTGGCAAGACTTTTCCGGCGCTTCCCCTGCCTCTTGCAAGTCGCCAACAACATGCGGACGGCGATGACGCGACTGTTGGAGCTGGCCTGCCTGGTCGGCGGGCTGATTGCGGCGAATGGCATGCTGCCCGGGTTCGGGCTTCTGGCCGTTGCCGGATTCTATTGTCTGAATGAAGCGGCAGGGACGCCCGTGATTCGCGTGGCCGTCGGTCCCATTGCGATCCTTCTGCTTGGGGTCGCGCTCAACCTAGCGAGCCTCTGGCATTAGCCATGAAAACCTATCCTCTTGAGCAGCTTGATCTGGAAGGCGCAAAGAGACTTCAGTTCCGCCTGGTGGAAGTGATCGCGCGCCATTTCGACGGCGACTCGATTCTGCAGGCGGGGGACTACGGCCTGTGGCCGGACACGGGGCGCCCCCATTTCACGGCGCGCGTCGAGGCCGTTCTCGCGGAGTTCTTCGAATCGGAAGATGCGTGCCTGGTCCGGGGGGCGGGTACCGGCGCCCTGCGCTCAGTCCTGATGGCGGCGCTGAAGCCTGGAGAACGGCTGGTCGTCCATCAGGCGCCGATGTATGCCACGACGTTGGTGACAGTCCAGGCGATGGGGCTGGAGCTGGTGCCCATCGATTTCAATAACCTGGCCGCGTTGAAGGCCTGGACGCCCGGCCGAGCTTCCTTTGCTTTGGTGCAGCATGCCCGCCAGAGGATGGACGATTCGTACAACCTGGCTGAGGTTCTTCAGGAGCTGAAATCGAGGGATCCGTCTCTCTTCGTGATCGTGGACGACAACTACACCGCTCTGCGTGTTCCCCGAATCGGCGTTCAGCTGGGGTCCGCGGTATCCGCGTTTTCCCTGTTCAAGCTGCTCGGCCCGGAGGGCCTGGGGGTCGTCCTGGGGAGCCGGGAATTCGTGGGCCGGCTTCACCAACAAAACTACTCTGGGGGGACCCAGGTTCAGGGGGTGGAGGCCATGGAAGCCATGCGGGCGCTGGCCCTTGCGCCGGTTGAGATGGCCCTTCAGGGAGAGGTCGTCGACCAGGTTGCCGCGCGGTTGAACTCGGGGGAAGTCCCGGGGGTGGTGCACGCCTACATCGCCAACGCCCAGTCGCGAGTCGTCCTGGTCGAGCTGGAGAACCCCTGGGCACAGAAGATCCTCCGCAAGAGTGTGTCGTACGGGGCCGCCGGCCACCCGGTGGGGGCCGAATCTCGCTACGAAGTCTCGCCGCTCTTCTACCGCGTGTCTGGTTCTTTCCGGGCAGAGAACCCAGCGCTGTTCGACAAGATGATTCGGATCAACCCGATGCGTGCGGGTTCCGACCTGATCATGGAGATCCTTGCACGATCCATCCAAGCTTGCCAGGAGTCCTGAATTGTTCTTGGACACTCTGATCGCCCGTAATCCGCACCTGATCCATTCGGCGCTTTGCCTGCATCGCGAGGGAAGGATTCCGCCGAATACCTTCGTGATCGATATAGACACCGTGGCGGAGAACGCTGCGTTGCTCGGCCGTGCCGCCAAGGAGAGCGGGCTGCGTTTCTATTTCACGACCAAGCAGATCGGATTCAATCCTCTGATCGCGGCACGCGTGTCCCAGGCTGGAATCCCGAAAGCGATTGCCATCGATTTTCGCGAAGCGTCGGTGCTTTCCCAACATCACATTGCCATTGGGCATCTGGGCCACTTGGTGCAGCTCCCGGTGCAGAGCATAGCCCCCGCTCTGGAAATGGAACCGGAGGTTATCACCGTCTTCGGCCTCGAAAAGGCCCGACAGATTTCCCAGGCGGCGTTTCGCGCCGGCAAGGAGGCCGGGCTCCTGCTGCGGGTTGTTTCTGAAGGAGACTTCTTTTACCCGGGTCAGGAGGGCGGCATTGGATTGGATACTCTGGCCGAAGAGGCCGCCGCGATCCGGCGGTTGCCGAATGTGCGCATTGCCGGTGTGACCTCATACCCCTGCCTTCAGTTCGACGAGGAGGACCATGCGTTAAAGCCGACGCAGAACTTCTCCACCATTCTTCGCGCGGCGGAGGTCCTGCGGCGGAAAGTGGGCGTACGGGTCGAGCAAATCAACGCGCCCGGAAACACCTGCGTGGGCTCCGTTCCTATTCTTGCGCAGATGGGAGCCACGCATGGAGAACCGGGTCACGCCCTGACAGGGACCACCTATCTGCACACCAACATGCAGGAGCCGGAGGCGCCCGCCCTCATTTACATCAGCGAAGTCTCCCACGTGAATGGGGACAGGGCGTACTTCTTCGGAGGATTGACGCATCGGCGAGCCAAGATCCTGCACGGGTTGGTCGGCTCGGGGCCGGAGGACATGACCAAGACCTCGGTGCAGGCCCCCGAAGCGAGCGCCATTGATTACTACCTCTCCTTATCTTTGCCCGACCATCACCCGGTCCGGGTCGGAGACAGCGTCGTGCTTGCTCCGCGCGCACAAGTTTTCGTCAGCCGTTCCTATGTGGCCGTGGTCCAGGGGATTGCAAAGGGAGAGCCGGAGCTGCTGGGACTATACGATGCCGGAGGCCGGCCCGTGGAAAGCCCTGGGGAGCGGGTATGAAGGCGGTCCTCGTCGTCATTGATGGACTGGGCATCGGGGAGATGCCAGACGTTGCCAGCGCGAGGCCTCAGGATCGAGGGGCCAACACGCTCGCGAGCATCGTCCGCAGGGCGGGCCCTCTCCCCCTGGGAACCCTGAGATTGTTGGGGCTGGGAGAGATTGCGCCGCTGGGCCCATCGGCAGCCCCTGCGTGCGGCGCACTGGCGAGCTACGGCCGCAGCCAGCTGGCCCATCCCGGCGCTGACAGCTATTTGGGCCATCAGGAGATTGTGGGCACCATACCGGAAGCGCCCGTAAGAACCCTGGTGAGTCAAGTGGCAGACCTGCTCGAGAAGGGGCTCGTTTCCTCGGGCCACACGGTCCGGCGGCCCCGGACCGGGAAGGGCCTTCTGATCGTCGATGAGGCGCTCGCGATTGGGGACAATCTCGAGGCAGATCCGGGGATGAACATCAACGTGACGGTGGCTACCGACCGCATCCGTTTTGAGGAAGCGTTGAAAGTGGGGCGGATGGTTCGCGAATGCGTGACGGTCAGCCGGGTGATCGTCTTTGGCGGCCCCGGGATCGGAGTCAAGGAAATCCTCCAGCATGTGCAGGAGCGGCCGAACGGCCAGATCGGTGTGGATAGCCCTTCACTGGGGGTCTACAACGAGAACTTGCAGGTTACTCACATGGGCTATGGCGTTGATCCCGAGCGTCAGGCGCCCTCCCTTCTCGTACACCAAGGCGTTGAGGTGGTCCTCATCGGAAAGATGGCTGATCTCATCACCTGTCCCGGCGCGAAGAGGGATCCTGCCGTCCCGACTCCGCAGGTCATGCAGTCCGTCCTGGATTCCTGCCTCAGCGCCCAGGATGCTTTTATTGCGGCGACGGTCCAGGAGACCGACCTGGCGGCTCATGAAGGGGACGCCCTCAGGATGGCCCATGTTCTGGAGCAGGTCGATGAAGGCCTGAGGACGCTGCTTTCCGAAATCAGAACGGAGGATGTTCTGGTAATTTGCGCGGACCACGGGAACGACCCCGCGGTCAACGTGGGCCTTCACACGCGCGAGGAAACGCCGCTTCTGATCTATCAGAAGGGCCAGACCGGCAGGTCGCTCGGCGTGCGGAAGACCCTGGCCGATATCGGGGCCACGGTCACCCACTTGTTTGGTGCGCCCTCCACGCAGGACGGATCCATCATCGAGTTTCGGAGGAGCGAATGAAGTTCGAGATGCTTGCGCCAGAAGAATTGGAAAGAATCCATGCGGCTTCCGCACACATCCTTGCGACGGGCGGGGTGCGCTTTCGAGGCAAGAAGGCACTGCGTATCCTCGCCGATGCGGGAGCCCGGGTCGATTTCGAGAAGGAGCGGGTCCGGATCCCCGAGAGCCTGCTGGAAAAGCTCTTGAGCCGCATGACCAATCATTTCCGCCTGTGGAAACGAGGGAGCGGCGAGCTCATCGATTTGCAGGATGGCACGATCCGCGGCCATAACGTGGGCGGGTGCGTCCGAATCTTCGATTTCCAAGAGGGGCAAAGCCGCAATGCCAGCCAGGCGGATCTTGAACGGATGACGACATTACTTGATGGACTGGAGAACATTCACGTCGTCCGCCCGGTGGTCTATCCGCAGGAATTCCCCTCCAACATGTGGGACATCTATACCGCCGGGACGATCCTGCGCTTTACGGACAAGCCGTATGGGATCACAGCCTACAGTCTGGAAAACCTGGCCTACATTCTTGAGCTGGCCGGTGTCATGGCCGGAGGGCTGGCGAATCTCATCGCCAGGCCGTTCATCTGGGGAAGCATCTGCCCGGATAGCCCCCTCTCCTATCCGGAAGCCACGTCCGACATCCTGGTCCGGTACGCGGAGGTCGGGTTGCCGGTGGCGATTGCGCCCTGTCCGATCGCCGGCGCCTCCAGTCCGGTGACGTTGGCCGGGACGCTGGTGCAGCTGAACGCCGAGTTCCTGGCAGGGGCCGCTCTGGTTCAGGTCATCCGCCCCGGGCTTCCAGTGAAGTACACGGGTCGGCCGATGCCGATGAACATGCGCACCGGGACTGCTACCTTTGGTTCCATTGAGATGGGGATGATGTCCGCGGGTCTGGTCCAACTGTCCAAGCGTTACAACGTCTGCTCCGATTCCTATGGATTGGGGACGCGCTCGAAATGCCTGGACGAACAGGCAGCTTATGAAAAGGCGCTGAACGGGGTTCTGGTCGGGTTGGCTGGAGCGGACTTGGTTGCGGCTGCCGGTCTCCTGGAGGACGCGCTGACTTCCAGTGCCGAACAGCTGGTCATCGACAACGAGATCCTGGGAATGATCTTCCGGGCCGCCCGCGGGGTCGAGGTCACTGAGGACCATCTGGCCGTTGAAACCATCCTGGGGATGGGGGCGGAAGACAGCTACCTGGACAATCCGCACACGCTCAGCCACATGCGCCAGGAGTATTCGCAGCTCAGGTTGGTTGGTCAGGCCGGGTCGGCGCCGAAAGCTCAGGGCGTCCTGGAGGCGGCCCGGGACCGGGCCGAGGCCATCCTGAAGTCCCCTCGGGCGATGAATCTTCCCGAACCGGTTGTCCAGGAAATCCAGCACATCGTCGATCGCGCATCTCAGCATCTGGGCAAGGCGTAGGGGCCGAACGTGGCGAAGGAGGGAAGGGCAGGGACATGCCGAGCGCGGCACAAGTGACTCTGGCCAGGTCAAGAGGTAGGAACACATGGATTGCTAGCCGTGAGAAACATGCGCACGCCAAGGAGAAAATATCATGAAGCCCAGCAAGTTACTTCCTAGTGCCATGCTCGTAGGCGCCATTTTGTTGGCCGCTTGCGCGCCTGCCTCTACACCGTCGCCGGTCGTTGTCAAGCAGACCGTTGAGGTGCAAGAGACTGTTCAGGTTCCCGTGACCCCGACGCCGATGCCCACCCTTACTCCTAAAAGAGGAGGAACTCTAATTGCGGCATGGGCGACCGATGCACAAGGAATTGATCCCCAGAAGGCGACGAACTTCGACGCATTCCGCCTAATTGAGCTGACCTATGACACACTCACCGCAGTTGACAAGGATCTGAATGTCATTCCGGACCTGGGTCAAAGCTGGGAGTGGTCATCGGACGGCCTGACACTCACGATGCATCTGCAACACAACGTCAAGTTCCACAGTGGCAACCCGCTTACCTCGGCAGATGTCAAGTTCACATTTGAGCGCATTCAAGATCCAAAAACAGCTGCCGCTAATAGTTCGTACTTCACGTCAATTTCATCAATTGACACACCGGATCCCTATACCGTCGTCTTCCATCTGAGTCAGCCGGATGTTTCTATCCTAACAGCGATGACAGATCCAAACTCAGCGATCGTTGATTCCAAAGCGGTGGAATCGGGCGTGGACCCGGGAAAGACGGATGTGGGTTCAGGCCCATTCACGATCTCGAACTGGACCCCCAATGAAGAGCTGGATCTCGTAGCCAACAAGAACTACTGGATTCAGGGCGAGCCCTATCTGGACGGAATTGACTTCCGAACTATCCCAGACGAAATGTCGATCCTAGCTGGGTTGCGCGCCAAGCAAATCGACTGGGCCATCCTCACAAACCCCCAAGTTGCCATTGCAGCCGGATCGGCCACAAGCACTATAGTGATGGATCGTACCCCGGACATAAACTTCCACGTGCTGCAACTGAATCTCGATCGTCCCTATTTCAAGGACGTCCGAGTCCGCCAAGCGATTTCGTGCGCCCTCGATCGCCAGCAGATCATCGATACGGCCTCGCTGGGTGAAGGCCAGGTGATTGGTCCCGTGACATCACCCGCCTACGCGACTCCGTTGACCCAACTCCCCTGCTACACTCAGGACCTGAACAAGGCCAAAGAGCTGTTGGCCGAGGCGGGCTATCCCAACGGTAAAGGTCTGAAGTTCTCTATCTTGTTCACGGACGATGAAATGCCGACCAGCGGCGACGAAGCGACCAACGTTTCGGCGCAGCTGCAGAAGATCGGCATCCAGACGACCCTGGATCAGACGGAACTGGGTGTTTTTGTGGACCGATGGTTTAAGGTGGACTTTGACATGTGCGTGACGCAAAACGGCGGCTATCCGGACCCAGACGTAGAGCTCTATCGGTGGTGGTATAGCACAGGAAATCTCCAGAGTGTAACGAAGTACAGCACGCCCGAGATCGATGCGGAGCTGACGGCGGCGCGCGAAATGACTGACTTCCAGAAACGGAAGGCTATATATGGTCAAATCTCGCAGCAGCTTGTCACAGCATCGCCGTGGGTTTGGACCTATGTCGGGTACCTCTATCGTGTTATGCAGCCGTACGTGGAAGGCTACATCCCCCTCTCTACGGGGTCTGACATGTACCTGCGTCAAACATGGTTGAATAAGTAGGATGCTCTGGGGGGTAGCGGTTGGTAGTCCATATGTAGATTACCGACCGCTACCCTCCAGTCGAGAACTACGTGAAGGCCCCTCTATTGTCGAATTGCGGTCCTTATTTGCCCTCACAGAGTTTCATTGCCACCAAACATTCTACCTAGTTGGTGGATTTGGGCGGGGTGGTAGAAACGGGTTGTGGATTTTGCTGATAAGGGGGGGTGGCTAGCCTTCGCAAGTTTTTGGCGTGTTGGGAAGGGGGTTTGGGTTGTATGAATGAGAT